>ENA-UOJP01000070-UOJP01000070.1-human-gut-metagenome-genome-assembly--contig:-C102-NODE-70-length-218376-cov-18.618566_pt1 | contig 218376 bp, 196 predicted proteins | sample MGYA00242353_ERZ723900 | MGnify/ENA metagenome assembly ERZ723900 | reverse complement strand
AAAAAGGCGGGGTGCGTGGGTTTTTTTTTTTTTACATTTATTTATATTTTTATTATAAAAAAATTTATGGCGTCCGTTGTTTTCCCCAACGGTCCGCCTTCTGCGTGATCTAAATTATATTGTAAGAAAGGAGGTTTATGACATAAGAGATGCAAAGCAAAAGGATTGCGAGGAACCCGTATAAGTGAAAGAAATCGTCTTAGGCTGGGAACAATGCAGTATTAAACGAATTTCCCGGCCGCGTATGGATTGCGGAAATTCAGCGTTCGGAGCCTCTCCGATTGAAAAGGTGCTGGAAGCGTCTTCCCATTTTAAGGGAATTATGCTGTAGTCTCCCTGTTCATAAGCGTAGCCGTCGCCGGAATCCTCATAGAAAAGGAACTGAGCGTCTTGGCCCGGGTAAATATGAATTTCAAAAGGAGCGGCAGAAATCTGGTCGGCATATTCCAGCTTTTCAGTTTCCATCGGGATCAAAGAGCCGGAGCGCACAAAAACAGGAATTTTGTCCAAGGGGGCGTCTACCGTTATGGATTGGCCGCCGTCATATGGCTCGTTTGTCCAGAAGTCATACCAGGTACAGCCGGAAGGCAGGTAACAGGTCCGTTTCCTTTCCTTTTCCAGCGGTACGCTGCCTGCATCATAATACATCGGCTGATAAACCGGACATACCAGAAGCGACCGTCCAAACATAAACTCATCGCTGACCTGTCTGGCGGCGGTATCCTCTGAAAAGTCAAAAAGAAGGCTCCTCAATACAGTATCCTGCCGGAAGGTGACAGACGCGGCTAAAGAGTATATGTAAGGAAGAAGACGGTAACGCAGGCGGATAAACTTCTCAATAGCGTCATAGAACGGAGATCCGGGTTCCCCGAAGTTCCAAATCTCGCGGGGAGTATCTGTGCCGTGAGAGCGGAAAATAGGAAGGAACACGCCGTATTCCAGCCAGCGGGTATACAACTCGCGGTATCCGAGATCCTCGCAGCCGCCGTTGTAGTGCCCAGACCAAAACCACAGAGGATTTGGGTTATCATTGCAGCCGCAGCCTCTCTTGGTATAGTCTGTTCCTACTACGAAAAAGCCTCCGATATCTAAGGTCCAATAGGGGAGGCCGCTCATACAGAAATTCAGGCCCTCGGTGATCTGCCTTCTAAGGGTATCCCAATTGGCGCTGATATCGCCGGACCAAAGAATAGTTCCGTACTGCTGAGAGCCGGCATAGCCCGAACGGGTCAAATTAACTACCCGCTTTTCAGGAGCCTGCTTTTTTTGGTGCTCGAAAATTCCTTGAGCGTGTTTTAAGGCGAACAGGTTGGCACAGGCTGGATCTAAATATTTTTTATGCTCTCCGCCCACGAGGGAATACCGCTCCCAGGGCTCGCGAAGCGTTTCTCCGCCCCAATCCGGACCGCTGAAGGGCTCCGTGGAGTCGCACCACCAGCTGTCAAAGCCTCCCTGGAAAAGCTCGGCGTCCGCCTGCCGCCAATAAAGATCCCTGGCCTTTTCCTGGAAAGCGTCGTAGGTGGAAGCGTCGCCCAGCAAAAGATTTTCCTCCAGAAATTCATTGATATCCGCGCAGCCCATGTTCATATTAGGCCAAATGGAAACCATAGAATGCACATGCATCTCATGAAGCTGCCGATTGGCTTCCCTGATATTGGGATAGCGGGATAAATCCAAGTGCTTGTTTCCCCATTTTCCTGGTTCCCAGGTGTTCCAGTCCTGCACAATACAATCAAGAGGAATCCCTTTTTTGCGATATTCAGCGGCGGTAGCTACCAGCTCCTCCTGGGTGCGGTAGGCCTCCTTTGACTGAATATATCCATACGCCCATTTGGGAAGCAGAGGAGCATTGCCGGTCAAAGTCCGGTAGCCTTTGATGATGTCATCCAGGGTGCTTCCATGAATGAAATAATAATCCAGCTGCTCCACGGTATCAAAAAACATATAAGAACCGCGGGCGTCATCGTTAAAGGTCATCAATGACCCGCAGTCGAATAAAATTCCGTAGCTTTGATCGGAAATTAAAAACGGAATCGGCGTTCTCATATTATGCTGGTAAAGATACTGGGTTTGGCCGCGGTAATTATAGATCCCCTCTTCGGCCTGGCCCAGGCCGTGAAGCTGCTCGTCATGCCTCCACTGAAAAAATATTTTTCCCCGATAGGCTTCCCGGTCAGTGTAGGGCTTCAGGTTTTCGATGAAATTTCGTTCCCCGTCTACGGTTTTGACACGGCGTATTTTTGGCGCCTCGCCGCCGGTGGAATATTTCACCACGGGAACAGAGGTTAATTCTTTGTTTCCCTCTTGAAGAAGCTCTTTTCCGGTGGCGGCGTCCCTCCAAAGGAAATGGCCGGAGGACAGGCCGATATCGAGCTGGATGCTCCCCGCCTGCAGGGAAAGTGTATCTGCGGTTTCTGCGGCTTTCCAAACACATTTGGAAGTCTGCGGGGGAGAAATTCCCAGAGCCGAATAATTTGGATTCGGCTCTTTTGGAGAGTAGCTGCACCGTACAATACCATCAGAACAGGCTTGCAGAAGATAACTTCCGTTGTCTGCTGAGAGAGCCGCTCTCGCCCCCTCCAATTGATAAGTGATCCGATTCATAGGACACCTTAGCCTTTCACAGCGCCGGCAGTCATACCGGAAACAATATATTTTTGTCCTAACAAATATACTAGAATTACCGGAAGACTGGTCAATAGAATATCCGCGCACACCAGGTTCCAGTCCTTAAAATACATTCCGAAAAAGTTATATACAGAAAGCGTCATGGGCCATTTTTCAGAGCTGTTAAGGAAATAAAGAGGAGAAGCAAATTCATTCCAGGTATTTAAGAAGGTAAGCACGATTACGGTAGCCAGCGCAGGCTTTAAAAGCGGAAGCACAATAGAGAAGAAGAGGCGGATGGGAGAGCAGCCGTCGATAATACCGGCCTCGTCCAAATCCACAGGCACCTTAGCCACAAAGCCGTGAATCAAGAAAACGGCAAAGGGCAGCTGCATACCGGCGTAAAGCAGGATAATACCAATCTGGGAGTTCATCAAATTGAGGAAAGACATCACCCGGATCAGGGCTACGTAGTTCATGGGCATGGTAATACCTAACACAATGAAGATATAAAGAAAGCTGTTCAGCTTTGTTCTGTTGCGGGACAGCACATAAGCGGCCGCGGCTGCAAACAGAGTGCAGAGGGCCACGCTGCCGACAGAATAAATGGCGCTGTTCAAAAAGGAGGTGTCCAGCTTTCCTTTTTGTATTACGGTGGAAAAGTTATCCCAGGGAATGGGAAACGCCGGCAAAGACAAATTCATGTACGAGGCGGATAAGCTGTCCTTCAGGGAGTTGAAAATGATAAGCACCAGCGGTACCAGGCAGATCAAAGACAAAATCCAGGCGATAATGTTGCAGACGATTGTCAGCAGGAGTTTTTTCTTTTTCATTATTCAACCACCTCGTCTTTCGTCATGACGCGGATCATGAAAATACCAATGATTACCATAAAGACAAACATAACGGAGGAAAGCGCGGTACCTACCGCGTATTGGCCGGTACCGAATCTTTTAAACACTTCGGTATACAGAACCTCTGTCGTGGCTTTGCCGGGGCCGCCGTTGGTCAGGGCATAAATCATATCGAATACCTTTAGGCCATAGATCACGTTCATAACGGTAGTGGTCGCTAAGGTAGGCATAAGAAGCGGCAAAGTGATATAGCGCAGCTTTTGGAAGCCGTTGGCGCTGTCAATATCCGCGGCCTCATAATAGGTGGGGGAAATCGACATGAGTCCGGCAATTAAAACGGTCATAATATATCCGGTGCCCTTCCAGATATCGACGGCCATTACGGTGCCGAAAGCGTACTGGGAGCTGGTGAGCCAGGGTAAGGCCAGAGCGTCAAGCCCGATGCTCCGCAGGGTAACGTTTAATAAGCCCTCCGCAGGGTTTAAAATAGAGGTGAACACCATGCCGACAATTAGTGTAGAGAGGACGGACGGCATAAACATAACGCCGCGGTGGAAGTTCAAAAGGCGCATATGCTTGGTTAATAGCAGCGCCAGCAATAACCCAAACACATTTTTGATGATGGTAGTTACAAAGGTAAAGACGAGCGTGTTTGAAATGACCTTAACATAGTTCTCCTCAGGAGAAAAAATGGTCTTAAAGTTTTCCCAGCCCACAAAATTCAATTCATCCGTGTAGGCGGACCAATCGGTAAAGGAAAAGCCAATACCGATTAATCCTGGTATCACCATAAAGACCAGATAAATAATCAGGGCACCCAGGACAAAATATCCAGGATATACCTTTCTCTTATTCATAGTAAAGCTCCTTTGCTGGTTTTAAAAAGGTACAGCCCGATTGCTAAAATCAGGCTGTACCTTTCAAGGTTGGTTTACCGTTTGTTTAGTTCCAAGCTTCGTCGCTGGCAGCTTTGGCCTGTTCAGCTCTGTTCTTATCAAGATCCTCTAAAACTTCTTCTGGGGTCATTTCGCCCAGGAACATAGCGGACATATTATTGCCGATCTCTGTCCACTGGGGATTTACATACTTAACGGCAGTCTGATAAACAGTGGAAGAAGTGGGATAGCTATCATAGAATTCCTGAATGGTATCAGAATAAGTAGTGGGGGCGTTGGAGAAGGGGAGCTTATTGAACTTAGCGACATTTTCAGTCAGATAAGTCAGGCTTTCGTCGGTAGCCATATAAGCCAGGTATTTCTTAGCGGCGTCAATATTGCTGGAACCGGAATAGATAAAGCGGGCGGGACCGGAGGGATTCATGTTCAGGGTCTGGTTGTCTGCCAGAGGAGCGACGAAATATCCGATCTGATCAACAGGGAAATTCGCGTCCACAGCATTAACCTCCGCACCGAAGCCCTGGTTGGCAATGGTCATGGCGTATTCGCCGGAAGCAATATTTTTGGCGGCGTCGGTATATTCATTGGACATATAGTTCTCGCCCCAATAACCGGAGTTGATCATGTCCATGATCTGGTTCAGGATCAGAGTAAAGGTCTCGTTGCCGGCGAAAGTGGCTTCGTTGTTGTTCAGCTTGTCGGCCAGGCCAGGATTTGCGGTCTCAGCGGCAACGCACATCTCAGGGAACCACAGGGTATGATGCCAGCCGTCGACGACGCCCTCATAAATCGGGATAATGCCTTCGGCCTTAATAGCCTCACAGACCTGCTTGAATTCATCAAAGGTCTTGGGAATCTCTAAATTCAAATCCTCGAAAATCTGCTTGTTGTAGGCGACCGCCCAAACAGCGGACAAGTCCTGCGCAGGCTGGCCGTACAGCTTACCGTCAACGCTTAACTCAACGGCGGCAAGCTCGTCAACGTTGCCGGCCCATTCTTCATCGGACAGGTCCACAGCGTTCTTTACCACATTCAAAGAGGTCTGAATGTCGAATTTACCGCTCTGAGAACCGAACATATCGGTGCACTCGCCGGTATTCAGTCTGGTCATCAGCAGGTTGTTGTATTGGTCGGAAGGTACGATCTGATAATCGATTTTAATGCCGGTTTCCTCGGCAAACTTCTCGCCCAGCTCCATTTCCGCATCCTGTACCCAGTCCTGGCTCGCCATATAGGAAAGGGTCACATCCAGCTTTTCCTCGCCGTCTGTAGAAGCGGCGGCCGAAGAGTCGGCTCCGCTGGATTCGTTGCTGGAAGTAGTCTCATTGCTGCTGCAGGAAGCCGCGGAAACCGCAAGCATAGCAACCATCAGCAATGCCAAAAGTTTTTTGCCTTTTTTCATAATAAATTTCCTCCTTAAAGTAAATTTAACTTTGTTGCTTTTATTATATCGGTCATATTGACGATTTTGAATAGATAGATCAATCCACTTTTATGTATTATTTTGACTAATCCATTGTGGCATTTGCCGGCAAAAAAAGGGGAAAACCACAGTAAAAATGCGGCTTTCCCCTTTTTTCTCTTTGTTTTGTCAAATTTGAACATGAGATGTGAAAATTAATTTGCTGAGAATGATAATAACGCGTTTTGCGCCTTTTTGCGCCCGCCTTTCAAAATGCCTAATGATAATTTTGAGTTACCATCCCGGGTCGTTCGCGATGTTTGCCTGTTCTGCCCGCCTGCGGTCAATGTTTTCTAAAACCTGTTCAGCACAGATTTCCCCTGTGAGCATTTTAGTGAGGTCAACGCCGATCTCAGTCCACTGCGGATTGACATATTTAACAGAAGTCTGATAGACCACTAATGATTCCGTGTATTGGCTGTAAAATTCTTCTATTGAATTAGTGTAAGTTTGCGGTGCGTTATCAAACGGCAGCTTATTATATTTTGGTACGTGCTCCGTCAAATAGGCCAGGCTTTCCTGCGAAGCCAAAAAGTCCAGATAATCCAGGGCCTCATCTAAGTGCTGCGTGCCTGAGTAAATAAATCTTGCCGGGCCTGCCGGATTGACGTTTAAGGTTTGATTATCCGCCAACGGCAGTACAAAATACCCGATATCGTCCACCGCAATATCGGAATTGATCGTATGCACTTCCTCCCCCAGTCCCTGATTATAGACTACCATGGCGTATTCGCCAGAGGCGATGGCCGTGGGGGCGCCGCTATATGTATTAGAAATATAACCCTCGCCCCAATAGCCCAGATCAACCATTTCCTGAATCTGCTGCAGAATTTGAAGGAAAATTTTATTATCTGAAAAATTTGCCGTGTTTGCGTTTAATTTATCCTGGTATCCAGGTTCTATTTTTTCTTGAACAATGCAGGACTCTATAAACCACAGAGTATGATGCCAGCCGTCAGATAAGCATTCATAGATTGGGGTAATTCCAGAAGCTTGAATAGCCGAACAGACCTGTAAAAATTCCGAATAGCTTTGAGGAACTGCTAAATTCAGTTCTTCAAATATTTTTTTATTATATCCTAACGCCCAGACAGCAGAAACATCCTGGGTGGGCTGGCCATAAAGCCGGCCGTCAACGCTTAACTCAGCGGCAGCTAAGGGTTCCGTTCTGGAGGCCCATTTTGTATTGGATAGATCGATAGCGTTCTTCTCTACACAATACTGACTTTTAATATCAAATTTCCCCGATTGAGCGGCAAAAATATCGGGGCACTCACCTGTATTTAATTTGGTCATCAGTAGATTATTATACTGACTGGAAGGAAAAATTTGATAATTGACGCCAATACCAGTCTTCTCATCAAACTGCCGCGCTAAGTCAAGCTCTGCATCCTGCACCCAATCCTGGCTCGCCATAAAAGATAACGTTACCTTTTCTGTATAGACAGGCTCAGCCACCGAAGAGGTGGTGCTGCTGGAAGCACATGATGACAGGTTTAAAAGCAAAACTGACGCTGAAGCGACAATCCATAATTTTAGTTTCCGCATATTCAACCCTCTTTTAAGATTATTGACTGTTTCGAAAAATAACGGTATATTATAGTTAGAGGTCAGAGGACGCCTATCCTAAAAAGCTGATAAAAAAATTCATACAAGACTCTTATATTATATATTCTGATGCTTTGTTAGGGAATAGATTCTTTTGCCCAATTTCATGTTTTTATTTTACTTTCGATTAAACTATACATTTATAGAACAAAATAGCACAATAAAATAGTGCAACATATTGTGTGTTACTACAATATGTTGCACTAGATGCAGCTATCTATAAATGTATGATAAGGAGGAAGCGTATGGGGAATATCATGAAACAGCACAGCATTTTGTTCACGCTGTTTATTCCTTTTACCGTGCTCTTTATCCTAGCTTTTGCCATATTTATGTCCTATTTTATTATTACCGAGTCAGATAAAGCGAAAACAGATTCTTTTATTACTATGCAAAATAACGCAATTACAATAAGCGATAATCTGGATGCTGAGGTTACGAAATTAGATACGGTATCCCAAAATATAATATATTCCAGTATTTTAAAGGAGGAATTTTCTGATTACATTGAATACCAGCAGTCGGGAAGGGGAACAGACGCCGAAAGATTACATAATCGAGAGACCATTTCCGATCTTTTAATTTCTATGATTGGCCCGAATACGCCGGTAAATCAAGTGTATTTATATTCTTTACAGGCAGGAGGAATCGGCGCGGGTTTAAACAATACGGATCTGCAAGAAGCAGTCAGCAACAAAATATGGTACGATCCGGTGATTTCAAGTGCCGGCTCTAAAGTAATTTACTGCGGTGAAGATCCTGCTATCAGCAAATATTTGTCCTCAGATAAAAATCAGCGCTATCTTTCCTTATGCCGTGTCTTTTACAGCGCTACTAACGTACCCCTGGGAATTATAGAGGTTAAAAAATCTTTTGAAGCCATCAGTAACATGATAGAAGGTTATCAATACTCATTTTCAGAAAAAATATATATTTTTGATTCTGAGGGGAATATGATTTATCCTGCCGATGATTTATCTGAAGGGAAACAATATTATGAAGCTGTTATGTCGCAAAATGCAGAAAATATAGACGGCGATCATATTATTTATTATAACGATGCCTATTTGCTCGCTCAGACATCTGACTATACAGGCTTTTCAACTGTTGTCGCTGTGGATCAGAATCAATTGTTAGCGCCTATTCGAAGCTATCTTTTTACAAATTTAGGCCTGCTGTTTTTTATAATGCTTTCTATTATTGTTTTGTCGTTTTTTATCGCCCGCTTCATCAGCAGGCCGTTAAATCGGATTTATTTGAATCTTAAGAATTTTGATATTACGCAAGATGATTCTACGGAATTTTTCCAAGTGGACACCCATATTACAGAACTAAATGCGCTGTATGACGCATTCTTAAAAATGCAGAACAAGGTAAAGCTTTCTATTAACCGCGAGCTCACTTTGCAGCAGCGGGAGATGCAGGCACGCATGCTGGCATTGCAGGCGCAGATGAACCCGCATTTTTTATACAATTCCCTGTCGACGATACAAGCAATGGCAGATGAAGGCATGGATCGCCAAATCATGGATATGTGTCAGAGCATGTCCAGAATTTTGCGATACATATCGTCAGATAAAGAGCAATTGGTCACGGTAGATCAGGAAATAAAGTATACGATTGATTTTTTGAAATGTATGAAAGCCCGCTTCGACGACGATTTGATTTATAACATAGTGATCCCAGAGGAATTGAGAAATGTAAGAATTCCGAAGCTCTGTCTACAGTTAATCGTGGAAAATTCTATTAAATTTATGACCAAAGAAAAATCTCCTCCCTGGAAAATTAATATTAAGGGTTCTTACAATGAACAATACTGGGAAATCAGAGTGCAGGACAACGGCCCGGGATTTCAAGAAGATGAACTGCGGATGCTGCAGGAAAAAATTGAACAGATTAATCAGACAGGCGTTTTACCTAACTTAGAATTGAATGGCATGGGCTTGATGAATATTTACATAAGGTTAAAATTACTATATGGCGGAGAGCACATATTCAGGCTTGAAAACGCAGACGGGCCAGGCGGCGCTATTGTTACGATCGGAGGCTGGAAAGAAAATGAGTAAGGCCAAATTTTCTGTTTTGGTGGTAGAAGATGAGAAGCTTATTGCGCGCAATATCAGCCGCAGTATTCAAAGAGTTAACAGCAGCTTTGAGGTGGTTGCTATCGCTTCTAATGGAGAGGAAGCGCTTGCCATTACAGACGAGCTGCTTCCGAACGTAGTGTTTACAGATATCTGTATGCCGATCATGGATGGGCTGGAGCTGGCTAAAAGGATCCGTGAAAAATACGATTTTATTGTGTGTGTCATACTCAGCGGTCATAATGATTTTGCATATGCGAAAGAAGCCATCCAGCATCAGGTTATGGAGTACCTGCTGAAGCCAGTCAACGATGACGAGCTAAGTGAAGTCTTGAGGAAGATTGAGAAAAATCTGCTTACCTTTCAGGAAGAATTTGAAATGGCCAATAACACGTCTTTTCAAAAGCCGGAAAATATTGCGGAACTGGTAGAGGAATATATTCATAAACATTATATGGAGCTTTTAGAGCTGGGAGAAATAGCGGAAAAGTTTGGATTCTCAGTTTCTTATTTAACCAAGATATTTACTAAATTTACCGGAAAAACCCCTTCAAAATACATCCGCGATTATAGAATTAGTCTTGCGAAGCAGCTGCTGAGAAATCCTAATCTGTCAATTAGCGTGGTGGGAAAAAAGGTGGGGTATCCCGACCAGTTTCACTTCAGCAAAATCTTTAGGCAGGCCACAGGGATGAGCCCCTCGGAATTTAGAACTCGTGATAGCTGAAGGAGGTTCCAATGTCAACGCGGCTTGGCCGCTTGATAGGACATCCGGCGTCTCCCCAATACCTGGCTTGGCCGTGCCATATTTGTCTGCTTTTTTTGTGCGGCACATTTTAAACAATTCAAGCATCATTAGTCAAATCAAACGGAACAGCGTCCTTGCAATTCAGCAAGGGCGCTGTTCCGCTTTTCTTTAAAAATAGAAACGCCTTATCATTCGGGAAAATTCAAAACAGGCTTTATTTAAGGTATCGCTGGCAGTAAATGTGGACCGCATGGCCACAGCTATGCGGTATTAACCGTCGGTTGGCAGTTGACAAAAGAATGTGGGGGCAGGAACCCCCAGAAGGCCCAAGACATTGAAATTGCGGAAAGTGCTGGCTGTACGGAGGCGTGTGATACATATCGATTGCTTTTGGCCTGAAGACGTAAAAATATTGGGAAGCGTTTCAGCCGAGGTACGATAACGAAGGAAATATGTAAATTGGAGGTATAGTCGAAGGGCTGTGCCGCCAATTTGCGTTATCAGGCTGTTTTCTTCTTTCGGTTTTGCATACCGAGTCTGCTATCGAGTGCAACGCAGTCCTCATCGGCAATGTTGATGATGCCCGTAGCCTTGCAGTAAATCTCAATTTTCTGTTTTCTGTGACCGCTGCTCTTGTCGGGAGCGTTATAGCACAGCTTGAAGATATACCGCACGGTTTGCGCCGCTTCTTCGTCGATCAGCCACTTGTCCTTGTCTTCTGCATCCTTAACAAATCCGAATGGCGGATTGGCCGTCAGGTGCTTTCCGGATTTCCTATGACCGATAAGCCGTGTTCTTTGCATATACGGTCGGATACCTCTTGGAGCTTTCTTTGCTCTGATTTGGAATAGTTGTATTTCCTGCCGTCTAAAAAGGAGACCGAATTGAAACAGCAATGATTGTGCAGATGGTCTTTATCAAGGTGGGTAGTGATGATGATCTGATACTTATCTCCCCATATTTCCTTTGCGGTCTGCAAGCCGATCTGGTGCGCCTGCTCGGGCGTAACCTCATCTGGTTTGAAGTTTTGATAACCGTGCCAGGCGATATATCCATTCTCTTTGACGTACTGCCTTTTCGTTAAAGTCATCTGCTGCAAGGCAATTTCTTTGAGGCAGTTGATAGACGAAACATATTCGCCCTGTTCAGTCGCTTCGGGGCGGATGGCACAAGAAAATATGTCCCACAACGGCTGTAAGTTCGGATTATCCGCTCTTGTCTTTTCAGAATTTTCTACATAGGCAATCAAATCTTTCAGCCTGCCCTCGATGTACCATAAACTTGTCGTTGCCATTATCCTGCCTTCTGCAAATCGAGGATTAATTGCTCAGTCTCGATACATATTTTTCCAATATAGCTGCTCTGGAAATGAGAATTGCTATAAAAACTTGTTTTATTATACTATCTCTGAAAATATATTAAAAAATGTTGAATTCCTAATGAGGTTGAAGAATGTTATTTGGTAAAGCGGAGGAATGAGGTGACTAAGTGCGTTCTGTTGGGAAGTATAAATAAATTTAAAGTATTTAATTAGGAGGTGTTTTAGTCGAAAAAACACAAATGATAGGTTAAAAACACCTATTCTCTTATAGAGATGTCAAGATATAATAAAAGAAATCATTAGGCTATCAATAAAATGGTGAATTTAGCATGAGAAGGAAGTGGTCAAACCGTATAATTATACGATGATGGTGGCCCAGGTAGGCTGGCTTCACAAAACTAGGGCTGATAATCCCTGGGTATTGCCAAAGAATTTTTCAGGATACCTATAATAAAAAAACGGAGGCAGCGCACGGTGGGAGGGGGCCGGCAGATTCTCCCCGAATGATCAGGCTTCTTGCATTTTTTTCTGTCAGTCGGTATAATAGTAACCGTTTGAAAGTAAGGAACGATCAAATTGACAAAGAGGCGCTTATGCGACAGGAAAATGATCTTGGAAAAGACCCTATCGGCAGGCTGGTTGTAAGAATCGCGCTGCCTAGCATGCTGGCCCAGCTCGTCAACGTTTTATACAACATTGTTGACCGTATGTACATTGGAAATATCGCTCAGACGGGAGATCTTGCGCTGGCGGGCGTCGGCGTATGCGGGCCTGTCATCACAATGGTTGGATCGGCAGCGGCACTGATTGGCATCGGCGGCGCCCCGCTGATGAGCATTTACTTGGGTGAAGGAAAAAGAGAAAAGGCCTTTGCGGTTGTCGCGAACTGCTTTTTGATGCTTTGCATCCTTTCTGTGGCTCTGACCGCCGTGCTGTTTCCGATGAAAGAACCTATGCTTTTGTTTTTCGGCGCAAGCAAAGCAACGATTTCGTATGCAGACAGCTATTTTTCTATTTATCTCACAGGCACAATATTCGCCTTGCTTTCCGCGGGGATGAGCCAGTTTATTATCTGTCAGGGGTTTGCTAAAATTGCCATGCTTGCCGTCGCTTTGGGAGCGGGATTAAATATTATATTGGACCCGGTCTTCATTTTTGCGTGGAACATGGGAGTGACCGGCGCTGCCGTGGCGACTGTTTTGTCCCAGTTTGCCAGCTGCTGCTTTGTCCTGTCCTTCCTTTTTGGAAAGCGTCCTGCGATCCGCATTACCTTTGGCGGGTACAGCGTAAGGATTATGCGCCGGGTTTTGTCAATCGGTTTCACGCCGTTTGCAATCATTGCGGTAGATAATATCATGATTATTGCCATGAACGCCATTTTACAGAAGTATGGCGGAGCCGCGCAGGGGGACATGCTGGTAACCTGCGCTACCATCGCACAAAGCTTTATGCTGGTTGTCACTATGCCGCTGAGCGGAATCAGCGGAGGAACTCAGACGATATTAAGCTTTAACTATGGAGCCCGGCAGATCGGCCGGGTTAAAATGGCGCAGCGAAAGATCTTTCTTTTCTGTCTCGTCTATACCGGACTGATGACAGCGGCAGCGTGGCTGGGCGGGAAATGGTTTGTCCAGCTTTTTACCAATGATGCCGCCATAGCGGAAAAGGCTCTGTGGGCCATCCGGGTGTATACGCTGTCACTTCTCCCGCTTGGGATTCAGTACGAGATTGTGGATGGGTTTACAGCCATCGGAAAAGTGCAGTATTCGCTTCCGCTGTCCTTCTGGCGGAAACTGGTATATTTTGCCGCGCTGTTTCTTCTTCCGGCAATATGGGGCGCTGAAAGCGCGTTTTTTGCGGAGCCTATTTCAGATGTTGCCGGCCCTCTTGTTTCGATAATGGTCTATTTATCCGTGATGAAAAAGGTTCTGGATAAAAGAAAAGAAAGGCAGCCCGACGCCTAGCAAACCCGCGGTGCAATTCCTCTGGCTTTTATTGCGGGATGGACACCGCTTAAGCCGGAAGCCCGCGTTATGCCGGGCAGCGGCGCATCGGGCGGACAAGCTGCTGTGAATTCATCCAACAGGGTTAAAGCCGCAAGCCTTTAATATCCTTAATTCTGGAAAATATCATATTACAGCTGCATTCTACTACGCCGGGCAGCTTGTCCATCGTCCCGTACATCAATTCTTCCATTTCTTCACTGGACGAAGCGACTGCGTGAACATGGAGCTTGCTTTTTCCCGTCACACGATAAATTTGTGTGACGGTATCGTTTTGTTCCAGAAGCGCGGCAACCTCCGGCAGCGTGTCCGGCACCGTTTCTATTTCAAAATAACAGGAAATTGCTCCGCTGATCTTCTGCGGATTGATGACCGTTGTGTATTCTTCAATAATCCCAGCCTGTTCAAGGGCCTGGACACGGGATCTCACTGCTACGCGTGAGATCCCGATTTTTTGTCCTATCTCCGAATAAGACATCCGGGCGTTCCGGATCAGCAGCTTCACGATTTGCTGGTCTAATTCATCCAAGCCATCTAAAAACACGGCTGTTCATCTCCTTGTGTTATGTATTCCTTATACGGCTATTATAGTTATTATGTGAAAGAAGTCAATCGGATTGCGGGATTATATCTTGACAATTAATAAGTTTATATCTACAATGTATTACGAATGTTAATATAAATATTTCGAATCGAAATTAAGAGGATATCATGAAAGAAGATCTAACACAAGGGCCTGTGATAAAAACAATGCTGCGTTTTGCGGTTCCTATGATTTTTGGAAATCTTCTGCAGCAGTGCTATAACATCGCGGATACGCTGATTGTGGGCCGGTTTCTGGGAGCAGGCGCTCTCGCTGCCGTTGGCTCTGCTTTTTCTTTAATGACTTTTCTGACCTCTATTTTGCTTGGACTTGCCATGGGAAGCGGAACAGTATTCTCCATTCGTTTTGGCCAAAAGGATCAACTAGGACTGAAGGAGGGAATACTTGCTTCTTTTGTTCTCCTGAGCATTGTGACGGCTCTGCTAAATACCGCCGTCTTTATGGGGCTTGACTGGATCATTTGGATTTTACGCACTCCCGCCAATCTGGTTGCCATGATGCGGGAATATTTAAGCGTAATTTTTATAGGGCTGGCCGGAATTTTTTTGTTTAATTTTTTTACCTCTCTACTGCGTTCACTGGGGAATTCTGTAGTGCCGCTGTTGTTTCTAGCGGTTTCGGCTGTCTTAAATATTGCGTTGGATTTATGGTTTGTAGCGGGATTAAACCGAGGAGCGGCCGGAGCGGCGGAAGCCACTGTGATCTCCCAATATGTTTCCGGTATTGGAATTGCCGTTTACACAAGAATAAAATATCCTGAACTTTTAAGAAGAGATAAAAAGGTTCGCTTTCGCCTGAGCCGTGTAAAAGAAATCACAGGCTTTTCGGCCTTGACTTGCTTGCAGCAATCCATCATGAATCTTGGAATTTTGATGGTTCAGGGCTTGGTTAACAGCTTTGGCACTACCATTATGGCCGCTTTTGCCGCCGCTGTAAAAATTGACGCCTTTGCTTATCTTCCTGTTCAGGATTTTGGCAATGCGTTTTCTATTTTTACTGCGCAGAATTATGGCGCAAAACAGACTGAACGCATCAAAAAGGGAATCCGTGCTGCTTTGACTGCGTCTGTTGCCTTTAGCCTCATGGTTTCTTTTTGTGTTTTTGTCTTTGCCAAGCCCTTGATGACCCTTTTTATCAATGCCGAGGAAACCGCCGTTATTGAAGAAGGGGTACGCTACCTTCATATAGAAGGAGCGTTTTATTTCTTAATCGGTATTTTGTTCCTGTTCTATGGACTGTACCGCGCTCTTGCAAAACCTGGGATGTCCGTTGTGCTCACCATTGCGTCTCTCGGCATCCGGGTGGCTTTGGCTTATGCGCTCTCCGCCATACCGGCGTTCGGCATAGCGGGGATTTGGTGGTCGGTGCCTATTGGTTGGCTGCTGGCTGATGTGTTAGGAACGGTGTACTATTTTGTAAAGCGAAAAAGTTTATTGCGCGGCGGCCTGTAAAAACGTGCTTGCTGGGACCAGCGGCGTAATGTTTGAATGATTAAGAAGCTGTCATTTGTAAGATAAATAGTTCAATTTGTATATCTCTTTATTCCAAAGTGTGCTATTATGGAAATAAAATATAGAGAAATGCTTTTGAGACGATATTCCTATCAAGCTCCGCCAGATGACCCCATGATTGGTTTAGTTCCTTATTCGGTAAATTCAAAAAAGGGATTTTAGCGGCAGGGTGCCTGCGCCAAAGGTAAAAATAGTTTTATAATTTTGGAAAGGCAGTGAAGATGGATGAATCAAAAGGAGATCAAAAAAATCGTATCGGAAATGACTTTGGAAGAAAAAGCCGGGATGTGCTCAGGAAAGGATAACTGGCATTTGAAATCGGTGGAGCGCTTGGGGATTCCGGAGGTAATGGTATCCGATGGTCCTCATGGATTGAGAAAGCAGGAGGATAAGACTGACCATTTGGGCTTGAACGGCAGTAAGAGGGCGGTCTGTTTTCCGGCGGCGTGCGCCTCCGCCTGCTCCTTTGACCGCGGACTTCTTCAGGAGCTGGGGGAAGCGATCGGAGAGGAATGCCAGGCTGAGGATGTTTCCATAGTGTTGGGACCGGCGGTTAATATTAAGCGTTCCCCTCTGTGCGGACGGAATTTTGAATATTTTTCCGAAGATCCATATTTAGCCTCGGAATTGGCCAAAAGCTATATTTCCGGTGTGCAGTCCAAACAAGTAGGAACCTCGATTAAGCATTTTGCGGTCAATAACCAAGAATTCCGCCGCATGTCCTGCTCGTCCGAGCTGGATGAAAGGGCTTTGAGAGAAATCTATTTGTCTGCGTTTGAGGCGGCTGTCAAGGAAGCTAAACCATGGACGGTAATGTGTTCCTATAACAGAATTAACGGGGTCTACGCCTCTGAAAATAAAAAGCTGTTATCAGATATTCTCAGGGACGAATGGGGATTTGACGGGTATGTTATGTCGGATTGGGGCGCAGTCAACGACCGGGTGGAGGGCCTGAAGGCGGGCTTGGATTTAGAGATGCCTGGCAGCAGCGGCGTGAATGACGAGGAAATTATCAAAGCGGTAGAATCAGGGAGGCTTGATGAAAGCGTATTGGATACCGCGGTAGAAAGAATTCTCAGCAGGATATTTGCTTACTGGGAGAACAAAACCAATACCGTTTTTCCCTATAAGGAGCATCATGAGCTGGCAAAAAGAATTGAGCTGGAATCGGCGGTGCTCTTGAAGAACGAGGATCAGCTTCTCCCCTTAAAGGAAGGTAAAAAGATCGCGTTGATCGGTCAGTTTGCGAAGGAACCCCGGTATCAAGGCGGGGGAAGCTCCCATATCAATCCTTATCAAGTAAAAGGCGCCTGGGAATTGCTGAATGGAGTTTCTTACGCTATGGGCTATACGCTGGATGACAGCGCGGCGGAGGAGCTGGCGGAAGAAGCGGTGGCGCTGGCCGCTAAATCAGATGCGGCGGTCATATTTGCGGGACTGCCGGACGCTTATGAGTCTGAGGGCTATGACAGGCGGCATATGAGACTGCCGGAACAGCAAAATCATTTAATCGAAAGGGTAAGCCGGGTGCAGCCTAATCTGGTTATAGTGCTGCACAACGGCTCTCCGGTGGAGATGCCCTGGGAGAAACAGGCAAAGGCGATTTTGGAGATGTATCTTGGCGGAGAAGCCGTGGGAGAGGCCGCGGCTGACCTGCTGTTTGGCAAGGCGAACCCCAGCGGCAAGCTGGCAGAAACTTTTCCGCTCCGCTTGGAGGATAATCCCTCTTATCTCAATTTTCCGGGGGACGGAAATACGGTGCGCTATCAAGAGGGGATTTTTGTTGGCTACCGGTATTACGACAGCAAAAAAATGGCGGTGCGCTATCCCTTTGGCCACGGCCTTTCCTACACGACCTTTGAATACAGCGGCCTAAAGCTCAGTAGTGATCAAATAAAAGACACGGATTGTCTGACTGTTACATTTAAAGTGAAAAATACCGGCGCTGCCGCGGGAAAAGAGATTGTACAGCTTTATGTGTCAGATCATACCGGAAGTGCGGTCCGCCCGGAAAAAGAGCTAAGACACTTTGCTAAGGTGGCGCTCAGCCCCGGTGAAGAAAAAACGATAAAAATGGAATTAACCAAACGGGCATTCGCCTGGTATCATCCGGAGCGGAAAGATTGGTATGCCGCGTCCGGAGAGTATGAGATATTAATCGGCTCATCCTCAAGAGAGATTAGGCTTTCGAAAACGGTTTGTATGGAAAATACCAGCGGGGCTGTTCAACGGATTGAAGCCAATACGGTGATCGGAGATATTGTTGCGAATCCACAAGCGGAAAAAGTGTTTTCAAAGTATATGGATCAGCTGTGGAAGGCTTTCGGAAAGCCCAAATCCGACGAAATGACGCGGCAGATCATCCTGAGCCTGCCTCTTCGCGCCGTGCGAAGCTTTTGCTACCTGCCTTCGGAAGAGTTAAATATATTATTAAATGCTTTGAATGCGGCGGTTAACGAAACGGCCCGGAGCGGCCGCTAAAACGGTATTGAGATGAGGGTGCGGCAACGTTCGTTGTGAAAAACAAAGCTTTAAAAGCTGCTGGCTGCGCATACACGAAAGGCAGAAACACAATTCTGTGTTTCTGCCTTTTCTTATTCCTGTTATGATAAAAAGACTGAGGCCAGGCGCCATGCCCTACGATTATTTGATAGGCCGCAGCACCCGTTTTTCCGCCCAGGTTTCCCGGCGCTGCTCGCTTTTTTCTTCTATTTCACGAAGAATTTGGAGATTGGAAACAAGATTTAAGATCAGCATATTCAAAATCCATTGAAGGATTCCTACGAATAGGCCTAAAAAGATACAGCAAAAGTAAGAAAAGCCGGTAAGCCTCAGTAATGTCCCCAGGAAAAAGCATCCTGGGAAGCAGAGAATAAAAATAATTATGATACACAGCTTGTATAGCTTGATCCAGATGCCGCTTTTTTCATTCAGCATAGCAGTTCTCCTCCCCATATCGTTTTGTCTATTATAGCACACAAAATTTGGTTTGTCTATCATCGGAGACATAACTTGCGCTTTTTCTCCGTACACTAAAGCAAAGGGGTTGTCTGCGATGATAGAATATAACCGTTACGCTGTCGGCAGAGTGGTGCGCCGTGTCCGAAAGGAGAAGCAATTATCCCAAGAAATTGCCAGCGGTTTGGCGGGCTTGGCTAGAAGCCATTTGGCGATGATTGAAAATGGCAGCAAACAGGCGAATTTTGAAACTGTCTGGAAAATAGCCAACGCGCTGGGAATGTGTCCGCACGAACTGGTACGGCTGATAGAGAAAGAAATTCGGGAAAATGAATGGACGGACAAGGCGGAGAGGGCGCGAAAAGGATAAGGGCCGCGCCGGCCGAAGCCGATCTGTGCCTGAGCCGCTCCGGCAGGGAAAGGCGCTGTTTGCGCATTGCGGCTGCCGCTGGTATAATAGTTATGCTTTTTATGAGCTTTGCGTTTGAGGTGATTTTTTATGTCTAAAGAGATGCCGATGCGGATAATCGCACGTATTCACAATGATTTTTCCTCAAAATTTGGGATTCCACGGCAAAGCGGGCTTGTTGATTCCTTGATTTCCACCATTGTGTTTGAACCGGAATTTCGGAACCCTGACGCGTTCCGGGGGTTGGATGGATATTCCCACATATGGCTGCTCTGGCAGTTTTCTGAGGCGGTGAGGCGGAATTGGTCTCCGACTGTGAGGCCTCCCCGGCTGGGAGGAAATACCAGAATGGGCGTTTTCGCGACTCGTTCGCCATTCCGCCCCAATGCCATTGGATTATCCTGTGTCCGTCTGGAAAAGGTAGGGCTTCACACGGCTTTTGGGCCGGTTTTGTATGTAGCCGGCGCGGATCTTATGGATGGCAGCCCGATTTTTGATATTAAGCCTTATCTCGCCTACTGTGATTCCCATCCTGAAGCGCTGGAAGGCTTCACCGGAGCTGTAAATAAACCGGCGCTCCATGTGGAATTTCCTCAAGAACTTTTAGAGAGGCTTCCTCAGGGCTGCAGGGAGGGACTTCTGGAAATTTTGGCGCAGGATCCCCGGCCCGGATATCAGAATGAGCCGAATCGGGTTTACGGCATGACGTTTGCCGGATTTGAGATTGGCTTCACAGTGGCTGGAACGATCCTGACGGTTTGCAGGGTAGAGGAAAACGGCGTTCAATAGCATTGGCTTTTGCTTACCTGGCTGGATTGTTAGGGGAAAGAAGAAAGGCCGGACAGTAATACTGTCCGGCCTTTTGAGGCGGAAGCATCTGAGCGTGTCAGCCAGCTGGGTTTTGCAGCGCCTCCAGCTGACTCTCCGTTAGGGTCAGATCACAGAGGGACATGCTGTCCTCTAGCTGAGCTACAGTGGAACAGCCTACGATGGCGGCGCTCTGCAAGGGATTTGAGGTCAGAAAGGCCATGCAGACGGCGGCGGGGGTACAGCTGTTTTCCTCGGCGATCCGCTTGACGATTGGCAGGCGCGCTTGATTTTTAGAGCTTTCATAGCGCCGGAGGATCTTATCCTTTAAGGGAAGTCCCATAAGCTTTTTGGAATAGTAGCCGCCGCCCTGCGAGGCGAAAGCCATAACAGGGATTTTATTTTTTACATAGCCTGCATATTCCGAATCGTTCATTGCGACCAAAGTAGGATCACCCCAGGCCGCTGGCGTAGTGGCGGCAAGCCCCCATTGAATCTGCGAAACAGTAAAAGGGGTTTTCCCGTGCGCCAAAGCCCATTGGTTTGCTTGGTCGATTCGCTGGACGGTCCAATTGGAAGCTCCTAAAGCGCGGATTTTCCCCGCTCTTACATGCTCATCCAGCATATCCATGATTTCCCCTACCGGCATATCGGGGTTATCGCGGTGGAGAAAATAAATATCTACAGAATCCACCTTTAATTCGGAAAAACTGGTTTCCAGCTCCTGATCGAGCACCTGCTTGCAGATTCTGCTCTTAGTAACGCAGCTGCGGTCTGGATGGCAGCCCTTGGTCACCAGCACGACATCTTTCCTCATACCGCGGGAGGCTAGCCAGCGGCCTACTATTCCTTCGCTGTAGGTGGGACCGTCAGGATCGGCGGGATCCGCCTGGCCGTAGATTCTGGCGGTATCGATCGTGTTGCCGCCCAGCTCAAAATACCGGTCCAGCAAGGCGAAGGCGGTATCTTCGGAAATCGTTGTGCCGAAATAATCCGCTCCTTTGACGATTTTGGACATGCGTATGGTTCCGCCAGCGCTGCTGACCTCCATAAATTTCATTAGAACACCCCTTTTTCACAGATTTCTTTTTCCATTATAAAACTGAACGGCAGCCTTGGCAAGAAGTTCCTTGGGATTCTTGCCTTATGAATCCTTGTGTGGAGCGGGAGGCTTAAAACAGCCAGGCCGTCCTTTCACAGCTCAGCCGGTTTCCCAGCAAGGCTCAGCGGATTTTTCCTGCCGGCAAGGGTGCTTTGTTTTTTAGAAAGGCGAAAAGGCTTTCGGCTCCGTCTGCCCGCGTTTTTCCGGGAAGGAATTTCTCAGAGGCTGGGAGAGCGCTCCAGCCGATCAAAGCGGAAAAATCCCTGATAAAAATGTAACGGCTTCCTGACAGATTATCCAAAATAAAAGCCATAAAATTTGATTCAAGAATAATTGACAGGGCGGGGAAAAGGTGTTATAAATAATATTGGTGGTAAAACGTTTTTTTATTAGAAAGGAGAAAATGTTTCATGAGCCAGTCACAGATCATTCGCGAGACCTTTGAAAAAAACGGCGGAATTTTTAAATTGATTCCGACGTTTGTTCCCAGAAATAATTCCCAGCCCGGCAAGCGGCTTCGTCTGCATCCGGACGATTATTTTGCCCTGGGTACTGCCCGCGGTCCAATGAAGGAGCGTTGGTTTTCCAGCGTGATCCAGGCCGCCAACGGCCCTCTGGCCGCTCCCGACGAGGGTATGAGCTATGTTTCCTACGGCACCACTCCCGAGGAGAAATTCCTTTTGAAGGACGCTGTAGAGGAATTAGGCGCCGAGCTGATCGGCGAGGAATTTTTGAAGAAATACGGCACTTGGCCGATGTACGCGAAATTCTTCGACAATGAGCTGCCCCTGTTCCATCACCTCCATCTGGACTTCGACGCCGCGGCTCGTATTGGCTGGCAAGGCAAGCCGGAGGCTTATTACTTCCCGAGACAGTACAACAACTATCCCGGACGTTTTCCGGTGACTTATTTCGGCTTTGACCCCGACTGCACCAAGGAAGAAGTCAGAGAGCGTCTGCTCCAATATAAGACCGGAGACAACCGGATCACCGAGCTTTCCAGGGCTTACCGCATTGAACTTGGTACCGGCTGGTATACGCCTCCGGGAGTTGTACATGCGCCTGGCTCTTACTTAACCTATGAGCCTCAGTGGAACAGCGACGTAAACTCTGTCTTCGAAAACGTGGCGTCCGGCGAGGTTTACGATATCAAGAACCTGGTGGAGCGCCTGCCTGAGGAAGAGCAGGATGACGTTGACGCCGTCATGAACCTGATGGATTGGGAAGCCAATGTGGATCCTCATTATAAGAAGCACTACTTCCGTCCTCCGGTGATGGATTCTAAGGAAGACGGTGTTTATGAGGAGAAATGGATCGCCTATGGCAACCCCTATGTGGGCGCCAAGGAGCTGACCGTATATCCCGGCCAGACGGTTACCATTAAGGACAGCGGCGCTTATGGCTGCATTCTGACCCAGGGCTTCGGCACCATCGGCGGCTACCAGTGCGAGACCGCCGGTATGCTCCGCTTTGGGCAGTTGAGCGCCGACGAATTTTTCGTAGGTGAAAAGGCCGCTACCGCTGGAGTAAAGATCACCAACAACTCCATCTGCGAGCCTTTGGTTATCTTGAAGCACTTTGGCCCGAATCATCCTGAAATGCCTCAGGTTTCTATGGACTAAGCTTTTCTTTTAGCAATATTCAATTAGCACGGAATGGCGGAGCAGGTTTTTCATAAGCCTGCTCCGCCTCAGTAAGGGGCGGATTTATGGCTGATATTAAAGATGTGGCAAAGCTGGCGGGGGTGTCTATTTCCACGGTTTCCAACGTAATGACTGGGAAAAAGACTGTAAGTCCGGCTTTGGAGGAGCGGGTGCTGAAGGCGGTGAAGGAGCTTGGCTATCATGCAAGTCCCATCGCCCAGGGAATGCGGAACAGCCGGACCAATACTATCGGCGTGGTGATTTCTTCCTTTCAGCGGGTTTTCTTCGGCCCCATGCTGAAAGGAATTCAGGATACAGTGTCTGAAGCGGGATGCGTGATGAACGTGCTGGACAGCGGAGGCAGCCTGGAGACAGAAAAAAGATGTGTGAAATATCTAGTCGCGACCAAGGCGGATGGGATCATTATGGAATCCCTTGCTTACGACTCTGATCCGAAGCAGGAAAAGTATGTAAAAGGGCTCAATGCTCTGGGAAATTCCAGAAAGCACATTCCAGTGGTGCTCTTGGAGCATAAGATCAGCGCCGCCAGGGTGGATACTGTCATGGTGGATAACCGCCTTTCCGCCAGAAAAGCGGTAGAGCATTTGATCGGATGCGGCCGGCGGGAGATCGCTCACATTGTGGGGCCTGATTATGTATCAGTCAGCCGGATGCGGCTGCTGGGATATCAGGACGCCTTAAAAGAGAACGGGATTCCATTCAACGAAAAATTGGTGGTAAAGGGGGATTTTTTACCTCTTTCCGGTTACCAGGCAATGCGCCGGCTGTTCCAAACCGGAGAAAAAATTTCCGCGGTGTTTGCTGCGAACGACCAGATGGCAATCGGCGCGATTCGGGCGATCCAAGAAGCAGGAAAAGCCATTCCTGGCGAAATTGCGGTGGCAGGATTTGATAATATTTTCCCAAGCACTCTGGTAAGCCCGCCGCTGACTACCGTACGGGTTCCCAACTATGATATGGGCGTCGCGGCTGCGAAAAGGCTTCTCCAGCGGATCGAGGGCAAAGCGGCCGGTGACGGCGAGACGCTGCTGCTTGGCACAGAGCTCATTGTCAGAGGGTCTACCAGCCCTGAGGGTGACAATAGCTGGGACTTGGGGTCTTGGTAAGGGTTTTGGCTTTTAACAGAGTAAAAGTTCTGAAGAGATGGAATAGGCTGTATTATACGATATCTATTTATATAAGAAAGATAGGAAAGTAAAAGGAGAGGGTAAAGATGCTGAAAAAAATTTCTCCGTTGATTTCTCCGGAGCTGCTGAAGATTTTGGCGGAAATGGGACATGGAGATGTTATCGCCTTTGGCGACGCCAATTTCCCTGCGGAATCCAGCAAAGCTTCGTATGTGGTACGGGCCGATGGGATTCCGATTCCTGCCCTGTTGGATGCGGTCTTGGAATTGTTTCCCATTGACACCTTTGTGACGCAGCCAGTTAAGCTGATGCAGGTGGTACCCGGGGATGATTATGTACCTGAAGTAGTGGAGGAGTATAAAAAGATCCTCGCTAAGCATGATGTAGGCGAGGATAAGATCGAGTATCTGGAGCGCTTTGATTTTTACGGCCATACAGATACAGCGTATTGTGTAGTGGCTACCGGTGAAACAGCCCGGTATGCGAACATCACACTGAAAAAAGGCGTAATCGGCTGAGAAAGCCTATTATAGCCAAAGCGCCGCAGAAGGATAATAAATGGCTTCAGCAGCTTTAGAATGGCAGTACTGCTTCATTCTGGCGGGCGAAGTGGTTTAGGACCGTTCCGCGGCGCTTTTTTTTGCTTGATTTTTATGGGATTAGCGGCTCTGCTTAAAAGATATTCGACAGGAAACGATTTAAAATTTCTTATTGGAAAATACAATTATTGATTTTGTTTAAAAAAATAAAAAAAAATTAGGCATAATCATAATTTTTCCCCTTTCAAGCCCGGAAAGGTTGTAATTATTACGACTTTGTGATAAACTGTAACCAATTTGTTACAGATTGTAATTTTTATTTTCCTGTGAAATTTACATGATTTTGTGTTTTGATATGGAGAGAGAAAGGTTAAGGAGGCAATTTGGAATGGGCCGAGTAAAGAGCAGAATGAAGAGATTTGCCGCGGTAGTGTTATCCCTGGCGGTGATGGTGCCTGTAGGAGTGTTCGGGACAAGCCAGACAGCAAAGGCCGACGGACCTACTGGCGCGGGATTGGCCGCTCATGCGATGACCGCGTACAATGAGGGCTGGGCCTATTCTTATGGCAGCGCTTCTCCGGGAGCGGTGGATTGCTCCGGTTTGATTTATTCTTATTATGGAGTCGGCGGAATCCGTTCAGATATGATGGCCATGTCTCCTCAGACCGGCAGTATCGGTACTTTGCCTGAAATTCCCGGACTGGGCTTATATATGCCTGGCCATGTGGGCGTTTATGTAGGCGGAGGGATGTGCGTTGACGCGAGAGATTATGGCTCTGGCGTTTGCTATGGCTCTGTTTCCAGCATGGGCTGGACAAACTGGTTCTATGTATACGGCGTAGATTACGGCGACGCTACCGTTACGGTAGATCCTTCCGTCGGCGCGGGAAGCTCTTCCAATCCTTCCGGCGGCGGTGCTGATTATGTGGAAGATACTCCCGCTGAGCCGGTTTATCTCCAGTTAGGCTCCTCCGGCGCGGAGGTTGCGAAGCTTCAGCAGCGCTTGGCTGAGCTTGGTTATTTTAACGACGGGGCTACAGAGTATTTTGGAGAATATACTGCGGAATGTCTGAAGGCCTTCCAGGCCAAGGCTGGCTATGAGGCTACTGGGATTCTCGACCCGGATACCGAGGCCCTGCTGTATTCCGACAGCGCGCCCAGCAATCTGCCCGCTGTTTATGAGGGCGGAGAGTTTGCGGAAGAAATTCACACGATTCAGCAAAAATTGATTCAGCTTCAATATATGACCGGCGAGACTACCGGGTTTTACGGCGACCAGACCAAGGCTGCGGTTGCTAAGTTCCAAACTGTGGTAGGCCTGGAATCTACCGGTGTTTACGACAATACCACCAGAAGTAAGCTGGAAGCCTCTGACGCTCCCTCTAATCCCGAGGCCGCCGTCATTAAAAAGGGCGATGCGGGTGAGGAAGTCACAGAGCTGCAAAACCGCCTGATCCTGCTGCGCTATATGATCGGCGACGCTTCCGGAACCTTTGATGACGCTACAGAAGCGGCGGTAAAGGAATATCAAACCACTAACAGCCTGGAGGCTACCGGAATTGTAGACAAGGCTATGAAGGATGTTCTTTATTCCGACAAGGCGCTTCGTTCTCCTGAGGCGGACAACCTAAAGCTCGGCTATGTAGGCGACGACGTTAAAGCCTTGCAGATGAAGCTTGCTAAGCTTGATCTCTATCAGGGCGGCGCCAGCGGAACCTTTGATAAGGCGACGGAGCAAGCGGTGAAGAGCTTCGAGGAAGAAAACGGCCTGCGGGTTACCGGAGTTGCCGACTTGACGGTTCGGATTGCGATCGACGCTGTGATTAATTCTTTGGATCTCGGCCCTACCTATGCTAGAAATACTGATATGACGGTGCAGGCCGCGGCGATCACTGAAATCGATGAAGGAGCTTCTTCTAACACGACGACTTCTATCGTACTGGGTGTTTTGTTTGGCTCGTTGGTGCTGTTTGGCGCCGTGATTGTATTCTATGTGAAAAAGAATCCTTATATTGTGAAAGTGCTTAGAACAAGGCTTTCACAGCTTAGGGGAACTAAATAAATGAAAAACGCGTGAAAGGCTTGCCGTCCGCAGGACGGCAGGCCTTTTCTCTATGCGGCGAGAAAACCATCGCCGGCTTTCTCAGTGTCGGCCGGAGGACCTATCAGTGGAGACGGGGCGTAAAATAGTTAGTTTTAAGCGTGGAGCAGGGCAAAATGAGGCGGCTGTTAAAAACCATCTTCAATCGGCACGGCCCCAGCCAAAAATCTGGCCATGCAGGGCGACAGCGTATCGGACGGCCAAGCTGTGCAAGCTTCTGACAGAGCGGCGGCCGCCTGTTTGAAAGGCATAAAAACAATCATAATCCACAGTATTTTGTTTTTGGCGTTTCTGTTTCCTGGAAAAGTAAGAGAATAAGAAGAGAAATTCTTTTTTTTACCTGGGTTTTATGTTATAATTTTTCCTTAGAGGGCTGTCAGGGCCCAATCTGTGATCAGGGAAGGATCAGTATGCGGGTAACATTAATCAGTAAAGGCGCGGTAGCTGAAATCGATACCCTTGGCGCTCAGTTGGTTTCGTACCAGGATGTGGTAAATACCGAGTATCTCTGGCAAGGGGATCCTGCTTATTGGAAGGGGCAGGCGCCCATTTTATTTCCTATTGTAGGCGCCTTGCGGAACGAGATGGCGGTGATAGGCGGAAAGGCCTATTCCATGGCGCAGCATGGCTTTGCCCGGCACAGGGAATTTACCCCGGTGATTACCAGGAACGAGATGGCGGTGTTCTCGCTGAAAGCTGATGAGGCTACCAAGCGTCAATACCCCTTTGACTTTGATCTCCGGGTGACCTACCGCCTGGAGGATACCAGGCTGACGGTGGAATTTTTAGTGACCAATTTGTCGGATCGTCCCATGCCCTTTGTGGTGGGAGGCCATCCCGCATTCCGGGTTCCTGTGAGCGGCGAAGACCGGTTTGAAAACTGGGTAGTGGAATTTGAGAAAGAGGAAGTGATCGACTGTCCGAAATTTCTTCCCGGTTCCAAGCTTTTAGACTTTTCCCAGACAAAGCGAATCCTGGATCACGAGAGAAAGCTAAAGCTGACTCACGGCCTCTTTTATGACGACGCTCTGATTTGTGAAAATACTAATTCCCGGCAGGTGAAGCTTTACAGTATTCTTACCGGGCGGGGAGTGGAAATGGAATATGGGGATTTCCGCTATTTGGGAATTTGGTCCGCAAAGAATGACGCGCCTTTTGTAGCGCTGGAGCCTTGGACGGGCTGCGGCACCGCGCAGGATGAAGACGACTGCTTTGAAAGGAAGCGGGGAATGAAGCTGCTGGAGCCTGAGCTCAGCTTTAAAGCGGCGTTCACCATGAATATACTATAAAGGCAGGAGGCAAAAAAATGGAAACTCGAATTGTAGAAATAGCAGAGAGAATCAAGGGCTTGCGGGAAATGATGGATATCACCCCGGAGGAGATGGCTAAGGCCGCCGGCGTTGAGCTGGAGGAATACCTGAAGCATGAGAATGGAGAGCAGGATTTTGGCTTTACCTTTCTGTATAAATGCGCCGATAAGCTGGATGTGGATATTGTGGAGCTGCTGACGGGGGAAAATCCTAGGCTTTCCTTCTACTCCATCGTCAGAAAGGGCGAGGGCTTGGATATCAAGCGCCGGGCCGGGTTTAAGTACGAGCATTTAAATTATCGGTTTAAAAATAAGATTGCCGAAACCTTCCTGGTGACCGCCCCCTATTTTGAGGAGGAGCAGGATCAGCCGATCCCGCTGTCAACCCATTCCGGCCAGGAGTTCGATTTTATCATTTCCGGCCAATTGAAAACCAGAATGGAAGACCATGTGGAGATCTTGAAGCCGGGCGACGCTATTTATTACGATTCCGGCCGGGGCCACGGCATGATCGCTGCCGGCGGCGAGCCCTGCACCTTTTTAGCCATTGTTATGCGCCGAGTTGAGGAAGAAGCGGAGGACCATGAGAATGCTTAATATTCATCAAAAATTTTGCCGGGAGACCTTTTACGATGGGAAACTGGTCGATTTCAAGCCGGTTTACCAGGATAACTTCAATTTTGCCTACGACGTCATCGATGTGATCGCTCAGGCCGAGCCGGAACGGCGCGCAATGCTTTGGTGCAACGACAAGGGAGAGGAGCATACCTTTACCTTTTCCGACCTGGAAAAATACTCCAACCGGGCGGCGAATTTATTCACGAAATTAGGAATCGGCAGAGGGGACACAGTGGTGCTGATTCTGAAGCGGCACTATGAGTTTTGGTTTGCCCTTCTGGGACTTCACAAGGTTGGAGCGGTAGGTATTCCGGCTACGAATCTGCTGACCAAGAAAGACCTGGTATACCGGTTCAATGCGGCTCACGTGAAGGGAATCATCTGTACTACTGACGGCGAGGTTATGGACCATGCGGACGCGGCGTTTCCGGAATCTCCCACTGTTAAGGTGAAAATCGGCGTTCACGGCGCCCACGAGGGATGGGTAGACTTTTCCAAGGAACTGGAAAGCCAGCCGGATTCCTTTGAACGGGCGGAGACCTCCGCTGCAGATCCTATGCTGCTGTATTTTACCTCTGGCACCACCGGTATGCCCAAAATGGTCTGGCATGATTATACCTATCCCATCGCGCACATTATGACCGCGAAATATTGGCATAATGTAGTGCCTGACGGCCTGCATTTGACCCTGTCCGATACTGGCTGGATGAAGGCCATGTGGGGCAAGCTGTATGGACAGTGGTTTATGGAGGCGGGAATTTTTGTCTGTGACTTTGACAAGTTTACACCCTCTGAGCTGCTGCCCCTGTTTGCGAAATACCACATCACCACTTTCTGCGCACCTCCTACCATGTACCGCTTTTTCATCAAGGAGGATTTGAGCAAGTACGATTTGTCCTCCATCACCCACGCCACCATCGCTGGCGAGCCTCTGAATCCGGAGGTATTTAACCAGTTTTATAAGGCTACAGGCTTAAAGCTGATGGAAGGCTTTGGCCAGACGGAAACAACCCTGACCCTGTTCAATCCGGTGGGAACCGAGCCGAAACCCGGCTCTATGGGCAAGCCTTCTCCGGCATACCATGTGGATTTAATTGACGATGAGGGCAATACCGTGGAGCCTGGCACCGTAGGAGAGATCGTGCTGCGGACAGGGGATGGAAAGCCTTGCGGTATGTTCGACGGGTATTACGAAAATCCGGAGCTGACAAAAACCGTGTGGGACAACGATATTTATCACACCGGCGACACCGCGTGGCGGGACGAGGACGGCTACTTCTGGTATGTTGGCCGTACCGACGATATTATTAAATCCTCCGGCTACCGGATCGGGCCGTTCGAAATCGAGAGCGTAGTCATGGAACTGCCTTACGTGCTGGAATGTGCCATTACGGGCACGCCGGATCCTATCCGTGGACAGGTGGTTAAGGCCACTATTGTGCTGGCAAAGGGCTACGAGCCTTCTGAGGAGCTGAAAAAGGATGTGCAGACCTATGTGAAGCGTCAAACCGCTCCTTATAAATATCCCCGTGTGGTGGAGTTTGTGGACGAGCTTCCCAAAACCATCAGCGGAAAAATCCGCCGGGTTACCATTCGCGGCGGAGAAAAGAAATCATAACAAAAAGGGAAGCGGGCTGGAGAAAAGCCCGCTTCCCTTTTTACGCAGGCTGCGCCGCCTGCCGGCTGAAGCAATAAAGAAGCGGATAAGCGGCTTCCAAATAAAATTGAAAAATCTCGCAGGCCAAAAAATGGAAATTCATTTAAGCTTATCCGAAATAGCTTGTATTCAGTTTACAGACTTCCTTAAAAGGCTTTCTAAGCGTTTTTCTGCCTTATTTATTTTTGTAGTAGAAATATGCGGCAATTTTTAAAAGAACGGCAAAAAATAAAATGGAAACAGCGGTATTAAACGCGCTGATATCGACAAAGGATAAGGCGCAGGCGGCGGCCGCTAGGCAAAGCAGAAAAATATCCATAATCGGCCCGCCGCTTTTTTCGTGGACCCATTGGGTGCGCTCATCCAGCGCCAGAATTTTTTCCTGCCGGAGCTTTTCCTTGTTTTTTAACAATGAACGGTTGTAGTGGATCTTATAAATAGTGTAAATCACGCCGCCAAAGTAAAGAGCTTTGTAGGAAAGCTGGGAAAGGCCGGTGGTGTACCGGGAATCGATCAGGCCTTTTTCTCCCACCAGCACCATAAAAGCCAGAAGCAAAGCCAAAACAGCCCATAGAAGATAAGTTCGCCTTTTCACAACTTGAGAAAATGGAAGCTTACAGCTTTTCATACTTTTGGTCCTCCTCCTTCAGATTTTCTTCTAAGCAGTACAGCTCCTCTACTGTGGTGCTGAAAATCCGGGCGAGCCGATAAGCCAACAGCAGAGAGGGATTGTATTGTCCGGTTTCCAAGGAAATAATTGTACGGGAAGAGACAAGCGCCAAATCGGCAAGCTGCTTCTGGGTATAACCTGCCTCAAGCCGAAGCTCTTTGATTTTGTTTTTCATAGCGGCTCCCTCAATGATATGAAGTTAACTTCATGTGAAGTATACTTCATATTATACAGATCAAATAAAATTTGTCAACCCCGATTTACCGTGGAGTTACTGGCTTTTGGCTGAAAAATGGACAAAACGGCTTGTAGTTTGAATGGAAGTGTGCTAAAATAAGCAAAATATTCAGAAGGGGGAAGATGCCATGTTCTCATCGACCGAAATGCTGCAGGCTTCCCGGGGGAAAATCCCTGCAAAATTGGTGCTGAAAAACGCCGTTGTGCTCAATGTTTTTACCAAGGAATGGCTTACCCAGGATGTGGCTGTCTGGGATGGCCGGATCATTGGCGTAGGCCGCTATGAGGGCAGGGAGGAAATTGACCTAACTGGAAAGTATCTGGTGCCAGGCTTTTTTGACGCCCATGTTCATATCGAATCGTCTATGCTGATGCCAGCCGCCTTTGCCGCTGAAATTTTACCTTTTGGAACTACGACGATTCTCGCCGATCCCCATGAGCTTGCCAATGTATCCGGAGAAAAGGGGATACGCTGGCTGCTGGAGGAGATCAAGCGGCTGCCTCTGAACGGCTATGTGATGCTGCCCTCCTGCGTGCCGGCCACGGAGCTTGACGACAGCGGCGCGCGGCTGGAGGCGGAGGATTTGCTGCCGCTTCGCGAGGACCCCTCGGTTTTGGGCCTGGGGGAATTTATGAATGTTTCCGGCGTTTGCGCCGGAGAGGAAAAAGCCCTTGCAAAGCTGTGGGCTTTTCAGGATAGAGTTATCGACGGCCATGCGCCGGGACTGGTGGGAAAGGATTTGCAGGCGTATCTCCTCGCGGGGGTCAGCACCGATCATGAGTGCTCCGAGCCAGAGGAGGCTTTGGAGCAGCTGCGGAGCGGAATGAATCTGATGATCCGGAGGGGGTCCGGGGCGAAAAACGGGGAAACGCTTATCAGCACCCTTTTGGATTCCCGGGTTTCCGCAGAGCGTGTGTGCTTCTGCACTGACGATAAGCATGTGGAGGATATCCGGCGGGAAGGGCATATCAGCAGCAATATCCGCGAGGCCATTCATCTTGGGATGGACCCAGCGGAGGCATATGCAATGGCCAGCTTCAACGCGGCGCGGATGTACGGGCTCTCCCATTTAGGCGCCATAGGTTCCGGATACCAGGCTGACTTGGTGGTGCTGGACGATTTGGAAGAGGTGAGCGTGGACAGCGTTTACTGGAAAGGAAAGCTGGTAAGCCGGAAGGGAGAAAGGCCCGCCGTGGGAAAACGGACTGTCCCGGGATTTTTGCTGGATACCGTCCAGCTTCGGCCGGTGCGCCGGGAACAGCTCCGCCTCTCCTGCCCCGACGGCGCGGCTCACGTGGCTCAGGTGATCCCCCATCAGATCTTGACAAGGCACAGGGTCTGCCAGGTGCCTTGTACCTCTGGAGAATTCCAGCCTGACCGGCACTTTCAGAAAGTTGCGGTGGTGGAGCGGCATCGAGGAACAGGTCGGGTGGGCATCGGCGTGGCAGAGGGCTTTTTCCTTCACGGAGCCATTGCCTCTACGGTGGCACATGATTCTCATAACCTGATTGCGGTGGGGGATAACGACCAGGATATACTGCTGGGCATCCAGGCGCTGGAAAAGGCCGGGGGCGGCTATTGCTTGGTGCGGGATGGAAAGCTGCTCGAAGTTCTTCCGCTTCCGGTATGCGGCCTGCTGACACAGGAACCGACAGAACAGGTGCAGAGGGCTTTGGCGAATATGAAAAAGCTATGTGTGGAAATGGGGATGCCAGAGGAGCTGGACCCATTCCAGACGTTATCTTTTTTGTCGTTGCCGGTTCTGCCGGAAATTCGGATTACCGACCGAGGCGTCTTTGATTCCGTGGAATACCGGTATTTGTAGGCTTGTTCATCACCGGCTGGGCTTAACTCGGAAGAAAAGCTGCCGATTTGCCTGGTATCAATTTCAACCATAGAAAAATAGAGCGGCTAAGCGCTTAGCCGCTCTATTTTTGTGCCTGGATAATACCAGGCCAGAATTTCCTCGCAGGCGGCTCCTTGGGAGGCCATGAAATTGGCGCCGTATTGGCTCATGCCGACGCCGTGGCCATAGCCCCGCACCGTGAACAAGAAGCTGTCTTCACTGAAAATCAAATCGAAGTTGGCGCTCCTCAGAGAAAATACCTCGCGAATCTCATCGCCGGCTGGCTCCAAGGAGCCGAGCTTCATTGTTTTTACCAGACCGGCCTGGGTGGTTTGGGAATCCCCTATCCAGGTTTGGGGCTCTCCCTCCAGCTTGATATCCGGCCAGGCGGCTGTCGCCTTGGCCTTAAAATCCTCTGAGGATACGGTGACGGTAGTTTGATATCCGGGAGCCAGAGTATCTCCTGGGCTCGGTACCTCTACCAGATATTGACGAGCCTCGGAAAATACGTCGGCGGAGGCTTCAGTGACTCCGCCTGAAATAGCGTGGTAGGCCGCGGTGATCAAAGCGTCATCCGAATCCCGGAGTACCAGGCTCTGCGCCTCCTGGCAGATTTCCTTTATTCTTTTCAGGTTATCCTCGTAAGCGTCTCCCCATTTCTCCTGAAGCTGCTGATCCGTCAAATACCCGACCCCTTTGGAAAAATCCAGGGAAAAATCAGCGCCCTTCAGCGCCTCGTCCGGCGCGGCCCGCTGAGCTTCCTTTTTCTTTAGGAAAAAGGTCATGGAGGCTATAGCCTGGGCCTTCAGCGCCTCTGTTTCAAAGGAGGCGGGCATTTCCGCGGATACGACTCCGACTAAAAAATCAGCGTAGGAAAGCTCCTGGATTTTACCGGAGCTTTCATCCAGAACCTGAAAGCTTCCCTCCTTCTGGGCCTCCGGCTGGGCTTCACCGGATGATGTAGGCATGGAGGTCCCTGATGGCGGCGGAGCTTCTGCGGACGAGACGGACCCAGAGGAAGAGCCGGCAGGGGGAGCGCTGGAGGAAGAAGGATTTTTGTATAATGAAACGCCGTCCGGTGAGGAAAAGACGATTACTGCGGCGGGAACAGCCAGCATCAGCAGGAATAAAATGATTAAGAAAACCACTTTTGCTTTCATGAGAGCCTCCTATTCAAATTACATGTTTATAAATCAAATTATTCATTTTTCGTGTGTTTAGTGAATTTATTAAATGTTTTTTGTTGATTGTTGAATTTTTTGAAAAATAAAATTTCATAAAAATGCAAAAACAGAAGTAAATAGGTTGACTTTGCATAAGGTTTGTAATAAACTTAATAATTAATTAGAGAAAGAGGTGTTGGAAAGTGCTTCAAAAACAACCTTCTGAGCTGGCTCTGCTTTGCGAGGAGTTTAGAAAGAATAATCATATCGAACCCGCTCAATTTGAACAGTACCAGGTAAAGCGGGGATTAAGGAATCCTGACGGAACCGGCGTGATGGCGGGATTGACCCATATATGTAACGTCCACGGTTATTTGATTGCCGATGGGGAAAAAATTCCCGACGAGGGCAGGCTGACCTACCGGGGAATCAATGTGAAGGATATTGTGGACGGCTGTACCAGAGAAAACCGTTTTGGCTACGAGGAGGTGGCCTGGCTGCTGCTGTTCGGCACCCAGCCTACCAGGGAGCAGCTGGAAAAGTTTAACCGGATCCTCAGCTCTTATCGGGAGCTGCCGGAGTATTTTGCCGAGGATATGATTATCAAGGCGCCCTCCAAGGATATTATGAACAAGCTGGGCAGAAGCGTGCTGGCGCTATATTCTTACGACAGCAATCCGGATGAAACCTCTCTAGAAAACATTATGCGCCAGTCCATTTCCCTGATCGCCAGAATGCCTACCATTATGACCTACGCCTATCAGGTAAAGCGGCGGCATTACGATAAGAAGAGCATGTATTTCCATCCCATCAAGCCGGAGCATTCCACTGCGGAATCTATTTTAAGGTCTATCCGTCCGGACAAAAAGTTCAACGACGAGGAAGCGAAGCTTCTGGATCTGCTGATGATTATCCACGCCGAGCACGGCGGCGGCAACAATTCGACCTTTACCACCCGGGTGCTTTCCTCTTCGGGAACGGACACGTATGCGGCGATTTCCGCTGCCATCGGTTCCTTAAAGGGGCCGAAGCACGGCGGCGCCAACCACCGGGTGATGCAGATGATGGAATGTGTCAAGGAAAAGGTTAAGGACTGGAAAGACGAGGACGAGGTAGAGGCCTTTTTGGAAAAGATCGTCCGGAAGGAGGAAGGAGATCACAGCGGCCTGATTTACGGCCAGGGCCACGCTATCTATACCCTGAGCGACCCCAGAGCGGTGATTTTGAAAACCCACGCCCAGAGGCTGGCGAAGGAAAAGGGAATGGATGACGAGTTTGCCCTATACCAGCTGGTGGAAAAACTGGCGCCTAAGGCGTTTTTGAACGTGAAAGGGGATAAAAAGGTGATCTCAGCCAATGTGGACTTCTATTCCGGTTTGGTTTACAAAATGCTGGGATTGCCGGAGGATTTGTACACGCCTATGTTCGCGGTGTCCAGAATCGCCGGATGGTGCGCCCACCGGATTGAGGAAGTGGAAACCAGCAACCGGATTATCCGTCCGGCATATAAGTCTCTGGTGGACAGCCAAAAATACATCCCATTGGATGAAAGAAAGTAAGATTTCTTTTCTTCCGTTGAAAAAAAGAGAAAAATAGTTGTCATAACTCCGAAATTCGTGTTAAAATAGTTTGGTAAACATTTTTAACACGAATTTCTCTTTTTTTGGAGGATTAAGATATGAAGATCAAATCCCTATGGATACCGTTCGCGCTTTTCTTACTTGTCGCTGTGCCGCTGCGGGTTTACCAGGTGGCTTACCTAATCGATCCGGCTACCGGCTTTTTTGAAAGCGGCGAATCCCTTTATCAGATCTTCTTAGGGATTTTGGCGCTGTTTGTCCTCATTATCATGATTATGACGGCAAGCTGTAAAAATACCTCGGAGTTTCAATTCCGCCGAAATATTTTTTCCGGTGTTTTCGCCCTGGCCGCCGCCGCGGCGATGGCGGCGGACTCCGGCGCGAATCTGCTGATTTATGTAGTGGACCATGGAACTCTCCGTTATTTGATTTTATCTATCTGCGGCGTTTTAGGGATGATCGCTTTTTTGGTTGCCGCTGTGTCCCATTTTACCGGCAGAAATACCTTCCGCAAGGCGCCTGTACTGGCCTTGCTGCTTCCTTTGTGGGTGTGCGTCAGAGCGGTGGTGCTGACCTTTATTGAGTACACCAACGTGACCACCATCAGCAGCAACATGCTGAGCGTGCTGTCAGTATTGGGAATGCTTATGTTTCTTTTCTCCCTTTCTAAGCTTTTTACAGGCATCGAAACCCCGAAAACCGGGAAGCGCACCGTAATGCTGGGCTTTTTGATGGTGCTGTTTACCTTGGTTGCCTGTGTGCCTCAAGGGGTGGACGCAGTACAAAACGGATTCTCCCTGACCTCAAGCTGGACGTTTTTAGCGGATTTGGCTTTGGTGCTGTACAGCCTGGGGCTTTTGGTACAGGCCAGCGCCCAGCTCAGCCGGCCTCAGCCCTTCGCTCAGATCAGCGGGGAGGAACAGGAGGAGGCAGGCAGTCCGGGAGTTCCTCCGACTCCCCAGGCAACCTACTTCAGCAGCATCATCGCGGAGCGGAACGCCGCCAAAAATCGGCTGACAGCCTTAGAAGAGCCTTCCAAAGAAAAGACGCCGGAACCGTCTGCGGCTTTCAAGGACAAGCCGCGGAAAGAGGAAGCGCCGGCGGCTTCTGCGCTCTCCGGCCGAGAGCCGGATGCGGGAAAGGGCGGGTCCGACCTTTGGGAAAAGGCATCCTCCCAGGCGGTTCCCAGGCCGGCTGTGTCGAAAAATCCCGATGAGATCGATATGGATTATATTAACCAGCTGATTGAAGAAATCAGCGAAAAAAAGAGTTGAATATTGTGCAAAATATGCACAATATTATCATGGAAAACCTTAGAAATCCCGGCAATGTGCGGATTTCCTCAATAGAATAGTTAATTTTGTAACAAGCTCTTGCAAATTGTTATGAAATACTATAGAATAAAAGTAGATTTTAAAACTCAGGAGGTCAAATTATTATGGCAATTAAAATTGGCATCAATGGTTTCGGACGTATCGGTCGTCTGGTGTTCCGTGCTGCTATCGCTCAGCCGGAAACGTTTGAGGTTGTAGGCGTGAACGATCCTTTCGTAGACGCCGACTATATGGTATACATGGTGAAGTATGATACCATCCATGGCAGATTTGACGGCTGCGTCAAGGAAGAAAACGGCAAGCTGGTTGTAAACGGCAAGGCTATCAATGTTTATGGCTGCATGAATCCCGAAGAGATCCCGTGGAGCGAGTGCGGCGCCGAGTATGTTGTTGAGTCTACCGGCGTATTCTGCACCACGGAAAAGGCTTCCGCTCACATTAAGGCCGGTGCCAAGAAGGTTGTTATTTCCGCTCCCGCTAAGGATAAGGAAACTCCTACCTTTGTTTGCGGCGTAAACCTGGATAAGTACACCAAGGACATGAAGGTTGTTTCCAACGCTTCCTGCACCACCAACTGCCTGGCTCCTCTGGCTAAGGTTATCAACGATAAGTTCGGTATTGTGGAAGGCCTGATGACCACTGTTCACTCTACCACCAATACCCAGAAGACCGTTGACGCTCCCTCCAAGAAGGACTGGAGAGGCGGACGTGCCGCTGCCGGCAATATCATTCCTTCTTCTACTGGTGCCGCTAAGGCCTGCGCTCTGGTTATCCCGGAGGTTAAGGGCAAGCTGACTGGTATGGCTTTCCGCGTTCCTACTCTGGACGTTTCTGTTGTGGACCTGACTGTCCGTACGGAAAAGGCTACCTCTATGGAGGAAATCAATGCCGCTCTGAAGGAAGCTTCCGAGACCTATATGAAGGGTATCCTGGGCTACACTGACGAGGCTGTTGTATCCTCTGACTTCTATTCTGATCCCAGAACTTCTATCTATGACGCTACCGCTGGTATCGGCCTGAATTCCAACTTCTTCAAGCTGGTTTCTTGGTACGACAACGAGTGGGGCTACAGCAACAAGGTTCTCAACCTGATCCAGCATATGGTCGAGGTTGACAACAAATAAGTTTGGCGTTTTCACTGAGTTATCATAACGAAAAAAGCCTTCTGTCGCTTGAGACAGAAGGCTTTTTATTATACGCGAACCCTTTCCTTGGGGACGGCGCGAAGCAGCTTGCCTTGCAATTAGGCTGAAGTATTGAGGTTAGAGCATTAAGCAGATGCCGCATCATTTATCTCCTTCAGCCGTTGCCTTTATGATCGAATTTTTCCTTCCTGTTCTTTTAGGCTGCTGATTAGGAGGTTCAGCAGTCCAGATATCCGGCCTCACTCTATCCGTTGGGGTTCAGAGAGGTTTTTTACAAGCCCTTTTCCGGACGAAATAGAGCTTTTTAGCCAGAGAGATTAGGGATGTTTTTTCAAATCAGCGTGTTTTATCTTGACAGTTTTCCCACTGCAATTTACAATATAATTACAATCGATTGAAAAAGATAATAAACAATAAAAATCAACAAGGAGTGTCAAATAGTGGCTGCAAGAGAGCAAATTGATAAGGCAAACGCAAAGGCACGCGAGTTATTGAAAGCGGCGGGAATCGTCATCACAGAGGAAGAAGCGAAACGGATAGAATACTGTGATTACCATTTAGGAGAGTTCGACACGATCGGGACGGAAATTCTTACCTATGTGAATACGGACCGTGTGTGCGCCAAGGAGATGATGCTGACACCGTATCAGATTTGTCCGGAGCACCTGCATCCTCAATTGGGGGATTATCAGGGGAAGGAGGAAACCTTCCGCTGCCGTTGGGGAGAGGTTTACCTTTATGTTCCCGGGGAGCCTACGGAGCAGCCGCGGGGAAGAGTTCCGGAGCATCGGAAGGAGCATTTTACCGTGTGGCATGAAATTTATCTGAGGCCCGGCGAACAGTATACGCTGAAAGAACAGACCCGCCACTGGTTTCAGGCAGGACCGGAGGGAGCAGTGATCTCCGAGTTTTCTACACCCAGTTTTGACGAAGCGGACATTTTTATTGATCCGGAAATCAAGCGGGAATCCAATTATTAAAAAAACGCCCTTTCCAGGCAGCTTTTAAAAGTGCGGGGAAGGGGCGTTTTTTGTTAACCGGACATTTGTGAATCAGTAATAGAACCTTTCGAAAAAAGAAAATACGCTTCTTTTCGACAAGGTGTTTATGGTAAGATAATGGTTGTGCTTAAAGAGGGATTCGGGTGTTTTGTTACAAATCATTTTTAAAATATACTTGTTAAATTTATCTAAATTAATTATAAACTTAATGTTTGGTTTATAAGAAAATAACCAAATACCTCTTGAATTATTTCCATAAACTTGCTATGATAGAAATAAGTAAGAAAAAGGCTGTTTCATTGGCATATCCGGGACGAAAAACCAGTAGGTTTTCCTGACTTTCGATGTGCGGTAAGGAGTTGATTTGCAATGAAAAAGAATCAGGACGCCGAACGCAATAATTTAGCGCTCTACCTATTTCATGAGGGGACTAATTACAAGACCTATGAGTATTTAGGCTCCCATAAGCTGGAGCAGGATGGGAAAGAGGGCGTTGTTTTTCGTACCTGGGCCCCAAACGCGGCTAAGATATCCGTGGTCGGTGAGTTCAACGGCTGGGATGAAAAGAAAGATCCTATGGAGAGAATTTCTGAAGGCGGGGTCTGGCAGTGTTTTATCCCGGACAAGGTCAAGGAATACGACGTTTACCGCTATGCTGTTACCACGCAGGATGGCGAAGTGCTGATGAAAGCGGATCCCTACGCTTATCATTATGAGACCCGCCCCTCCAATGCGTCCAAATTTTACAGCTTGGACGGCTATGAGTGGAACGACAACGCCTGGTATCAATATAAGGCAAAGCATCCCCACTATACCAATCCGGTGAATATTTACGAGGTCCATGCCGGTTCCTGGAGGAAGTTCGCCGACGGCAATCCTTTTTCCTATGAAAAGTTCGCCGATGAGCTGATCCCTTACGTGAAGGAGATGGGATATACCCATATCGAGCTGATGCCGATGACGGAGTATCCATACGACGGTTCCTGGGGCTATCAGGTGACCGGCTATTTTGCGCCGACCGCCCGCTACGGCGACCCTAAGGAGTTTATGCGCTTTGTGGACCGGTGCCATCAGGCGGGAATCAGCGTAATTATGGATTGGGTGCCGGCCCATTTCCCCCGGGACATCCACGGGCTGGCTAAATTTGACGGAACCTGCTGCTACGAGTATGCGGACCCGAGAAAAGGCGAGCATAAGGATTGGGGAACCCTGGTGTTTGACTACGGCAGGAATGAGGTCATCAGCTTCCTGATTTCCAGCGCCGTGTTCTGGCTGGAAAAGTACCACATCGATGGCATCCGGTGCGACGCGGTGGCTTCTATGCTGTATTTGGACTACAGCCGCAAGGATGGGGAATGGGTGCCTAATAAATACGGCGGTAAGGAAAACCTGGAGGCGGTGGCGTTTTTGCAGCGCCTGAACGAGTCGGCCTTCGCGGTACAGCCGGACGTGATGATGATCGCAGAGGAATCGACCTCCTGGCCGATGGTTTCCAAGCCTACCTACGCCGGCGGCCTGGGCTTCAACTATAAGTGGAACATGGGCTGGATGAACGATATGCTTCACTATATGTCCCTGGACCCGCTGTATCGTTCCTTTAATCACGATAATCTGACATTTTCCTTTTTCTACGCTTTCTCCGAGAATTTTATTCTGCCGGTCTCCCATGACGAGGTAGTTCATGGAAAAGGTTCCCTTATCAATAAGATGCCTGGAACGGTGGAACAGAAATTTGCCAATACACGGGCGTTTTTAGCGTATATGATGGCCCATCCGGGCAAAAAGCTCACCTTTATGGGTACGGAGCTCGGCCAGTTTAAGGAGTGGGATTTTGAATCGGAGCTGGATTGGGGGCTGCTGCAGTATCCGCAGCACCAGCAGCTGCAGGCCTTTGTGAAAGCGCTGAACCGTTTCTATCTGGAATCCAGTCCGCTGTGGCAGGTGGATTTTTCCTGGGATGGATTTTCCTGGATTTCCAACGACGACTATACCCAGAGCGTGATCTGCTTCAGAAGAATTGACAAGGATGGCAAAGAACTGATCGCGGTCTGCAACTTTCAGCCAGTCGAAAGAAAGTCCTATCGTTTTGGTGTGCCTTTTGCCGGAACCTACGCGGAGGTGTTTAACTCCGAGGCTAAGGAATTCGGCGGATGCGGCACAACCAATGGCAGCGGCATCAGATCAGAGGAGATAGCGATGCACGGCTATGAGCAGTCTATCGAGCTGACGCTGCCGCCTATGTCGGTGCTGTTCTTAAAATGCGCGCGGAAGAAGCCGGTAAGAAAGCCGCGGGAGCCGAAGGAACTGCCGGAAACGGCAGAAAAGGAGGAAAAAACAGCGAAGGCTCCCAGAAAACCCAGAACACGAAAAAGCAGCGGTAAAATCCTGACAAAATAAATGAATAAGATAGAACCTTGCACAAGGAGGAATGAAAAGATGTTCCCAAAACAGGAAACAGTCGCCATGATCTTGGCGGGAGGACAAGGCAGCAGGCTGGGCGTGCTGACCAGCAAATTGGCGAAGCCGGCGGTGGCATACGGAGGAAAGTACCGAATCATTGATTTCCCTCTGTCTAACTGCGTAAATTCCGGTATCGAGGCGGTGGGCGTGCTGACCCAGTATCAGCCCTTAGTGCTCAATGAGTATATCGGAAACGGACAGCCCTGGGATTTGGACAGCATGAACAGCGGCGTACAGGTGCTGCCGCCCTATCAGCGCAGCCGGGGGGCCGACTGGTATAAAGGCACCGCGAACGCCATCTATCAGAATATGAACTACATCGACCGGTACGACCCGGATTACGTAGTGGTTCTGTCCGGCGACCATATCTACAAAATGGATTACTCCAAAATGGTGGCCTACCACAAGGAGAAAGAGGCTGCGTGTACTATCGCCGTAATCGACGTACCCTTGGCGGAGGCTTCCCGGTTCGGCATTTTGAACACCAACCCGGACGACTCGATTTACGAATTTGACGAGAAGCCAAGGGTGCCTAAAAGCACCAAGGCTTCCATGGGAATTTACGTATTCAGCTGGAATAAACTGAAGGAATATTTAATCGCGGATGAAAAGGATAAAAGCTCCAGCAATGATTTCGGGAAAAATGTACTGCCCGCCATGCTCAATGCGGGTGAGCGTATGTTCGCCTATGAGTTCCAGGGTTACTGGAAGGATGTAGGAACCATCGACAGCCTATGGGAGTCCAACATGGATCTTCTGGACCCCAACACCACACTGGACCTGAGCGACGAAAATTGGAAGATTTATTCCAGAAACCCGGTGATGCCGCCGCAATATGTAGGTGAGGAAGCGGTGATCCAGAATTCGCTGGTAGCTGACGGATGCAACGTTTACGGCAACGTGGACTTTTCCGTCTTGTTCGCCGGCGTGAATGTGGCGCCTGGTGCGGTGGTAAAGGATTCCATCATTATGCCGGGAGCCCGCGTCGAGGAGGGCGCGGTGGTGCAGTACGCCATCGTGGCGGAAAACGCCGTGGTTGGCGAAAATGCCGTGGTTGGCGCCCGTCCGGAGGAAATTGAGCAGAAGGATGAATGGGGCGTGGCTGTGATCGGGGACAACATTAAAATCGGCGCCGGCGCCGTGGTGCCCCCCAAGGCGATGATTGACAAAGATATTCCGGAGGTGGCGAAAGATGCGCGGAAATAATGTGATGGGGCTGCTTTTCTCCAATATGCATGAGGAATCGATTCGGGAACTGACGGACCGGCGCACTATGGCCAGCGTACCCATCGGCGGCAGATACCGCATGATCGATTTTACGCTGAGCAGTATGGTGAACTCCGGAATCAACCGGGTAGGGGTAATTACCAAACGGAATTATCAATCCCTGATGGATCACCTGGGAACCGGAAAGGCGTGGGATCTTTCCAGAAAACGCGACGGTTTGTTCATTCTGCCGCCCTTTGGAGCGGGCGGCGGGGATTTTTCTAACCGCATTGAAATTCTTCACGCCAATATGGGCTTTTTGACCAACTGCAAAGAAGAATATGTACTGCTTTCTGACTGTGACGCTATTTTCAATATGGACTTTAAGCGTGTGATCGCGGAGCATATCAAAAACGAGGCGGATGTCACTTTAATTTACCGCTGGGGCAGGCTGCCGAAAAACGGCGACGAAACCATGGTGCTTTCCTTAGAGCCCGATGGGAGAATCAAGGATTTGATTATCGATCCCAACGGCGACGAGGAATATAACTATGCCTTCAATATGCTGCTGATCAAGCGGGAGCTTCTGATCCGGCTGGTGAATGAGTGCAGCAGCCGGAATAAGACCAACTTTAAGCGGGACATTCTGCAATCCAATGTGGAACAGCTGAAAATGTTTGGCTATGAGTTTGACCATTACTCCCATGTGATCTGCTCCATGAACGATTACTTTGAGGCCAATATGGAACTGATGAGCAGCGAGATCCGGGACGATTTGTTTAACGCCCAGCGTCCGATTTATACGAAGGTCCGCGACGATATGCCCGCCAGGTACGGATTGGGCTCTGTAGTGAAAAATTCGTTGATCGCCAACGGTTGTGTGATCGACGGGGAAGTGGAAAACTGTATCCTATTCCGGGGCGTAAAAATCGATAAGGGCGCTAAGGTGAAAAACTGCGTTATCATGCAGGACACCCGGATCGGCACCAATTGCAGCCTGAAGTATGTGATTACGGATAAGGATGTGTTGATTAAGGATGGAAGAACACTGATGGGCTTCCAGTCTTATCCCGTATATATCAGTAAAGCGTCTGTGGTTTAAAGGGGGTAATGAATTTGAAGGTTTTATTTTGTACCAGCGAGGCTCTTCCGTTTGCGGCGTCCGGCGGATTAGGTGATGTGGCGGGGTCCCTGCCTCAGGCGCTGCGCCAGCGGCTGATTGGCTGCCGGATCGTTATGCCCATGTACGAGGATATTCCTCAGGAGCTGCGGGACAATATGCGGTTCATTACCAGCCTGTCTGTGCCGGTCAGCTGGAGAAGGCAGTACTGCGGCGTGTTTGAAGCCCGGCACGGCGGCGTAATTTATTATCTGCTGGATAACCAGTACTACTTTAAGCGTAAGGGCCTTTACGGGCACTATGACGACGCAGAGAGGTTTTCCTTCCTGTCCCGGGCTGCGTTGGAGATGCTGCCGTACATTGATTTTAAGCCGGATATTATCCATTGCAACGATTGGCAGACGGCTCTGGTCCCGATTTACTACAGCCTATTCTACGCCAATAATGATTGGTATCAGGGGATCAAGACCCTGTTTACCATTCATAATATTCAGTACCAGGGTAAATACGGTATGGAGCTTCTGGAGGACGTTTTGGGCCTGCCGGAGTATGACACCTCTATCGTCGAATTTGACGGCTGCGTGAACCTGATGAAAGGTGCGATCGAGACCGCGAACCGCGTCAGCACGGTAAGTCCTACCTATGCTCAGGAGATTTTGGATCCCTGGTTCAGCCACGGCTTAGATCCTATTTTAAAGGAGCGTCAGTGGAAGCTGTCTGGAATCTTGAACGGAATTGATGTGGAGAATTATAATCCGGAAACGGACCCGAATCTCTATGCCAATTACAGCGCCGATGATTTGTCCGGCAAGGCGGAAAACAAGCGGGCTTTGCAGGAGCGCTTAGGCCTGGAGCAAAATCCGGAGATCCCTTTGATCGGCATGGTGACCCGTCTGGTTTCTCATAAGGGCTTAGACCTGGTGAAGGAAGCCATGGATCAGCTGATGCGGGAAGAAAACGTCCAGTTTGTGGTGCTGGGTTCCGGCGATTGGGAGTATGAAAGCTTCTTCAAGAGCATGCAGGAAAAATATCCCGGCAGGTTCTGCGCCTGCTTCGGCTTTGTGCCGGAGCTTTCCAGAAAGATTTATGCCGGTGCCGATATGTTCCTGATGCCCTCTAAGAGTGAGCCCTGCGGCCTTTCTCAGATGATCGCCCTAAGATATGGAACGGTTCCCATTGTCAGGGAAACCGGAGGCCTGAAGGATTCCATCAGTGACAGCGGTGATGGAAAGGGGAATGGATTTACCTTCCAGACCTATGACTCTCAGGATATGCTGGGGGCAGTTCGCCGGGCCATTGCCGGCTATTGGAACGAGGAGGGCGGCTGGAAGGTCCTGATGAAGCGGGCGATGGAATGCGACAACAGCTGGGGAAAATCAGCCAACGAATACATCAGGCTTTATCGGGCCATGCTGAAAGAGTAAGAACGAAGAATATGTCAAAAGGCTTCGCGCGCCGCGCGAAGCCTTTTTCATTTGAGAGCTTTCAATGGGGAGGCTCACCGTTTTACTGAAATGAGAGCCATACCCGCCGGCAGCGCCGGTAAAGGGAATAGACCCTAAATGGGTTAAGAGCTGCTACCGGCAAACACCTTAAGGGATATGCTGAAATAGATTTTACTCAAGTCACTTGCCCAATAGCCTGCATCCAGATAATTTCAATCGGTATAACCGTTTTTTGGCGTCAGATGGCTTCTGTTATCAGCACGCTGCGCTTGTTGCGTGAAGCCGGAGCTATTTGCCCTGACGGGCGGAGACGGCGGTTCTGCTTATTGAAAATAAAGACAAAAAAGGCGACAAAAAAGGCGTGCTTGAAAGCACGCCTTTTTGACCAGTAAATTTTTGCGGGAATCCTAAAACTGCTTTCAGCAGTATTTCAGGATACGGCAAATAATTTTCTAAGATTTCCTTTATACGGGGGAAACCCCCGGAAGCTCCCAAGCGAAATTAATCGCTGGAGAAAGGAAGCAGAGCTAAATGACGGGCACGCTTAATGGCCACAGTCAGCTCGCGCTGATGGCGGGCGCAGGTGCCGGTCACTCTGCGAGGCAGAATCTTCGCGCGCTCGGAAATATAGCGGCGGAGTCTGGCTACATCCTTGTAATCAATAGATTCCACTTTATCTACACAGAAGCCGCAAACCTTCTTACGGCCTTTACGGCCGCCGCGGCGGTTATCTCTTTCGGGTCTTTCCGGTCTATCAGCCATGGTATAATCCTCCTTATCTTATCTTTGTAATTAACATTAAAACGGCAGATCGTCGTCGGTGAGCACTTCCTCGAAGTCGCCGGTATTCCCGGTAGAATAGGCGGCGGGCTCGGTAGTTTCCTGACGATAGGCGTTCTGCTGCGCCGGAGCCTGAGAATAGGAGCTGTCCCGTTTCGGCTCGGCAAAGTGGACGTTATCAGCCACCACTTCAAAGGCCTTGCGCTTATTGCCTTCCTTATCCGTATAGCTTCGGGTCTGAATCGAACCCTGTACCGCCACCAGCTGGCCCTTATGAAAATAACGGCAGACAAATTCGGCGGTGCTGCGCCACGCCACGATGTCGATAAAATCAACCTGGCGGTCAGCGCCGGATTTTACATAGGAACGGTCAACAGCCAAAGTAAAGCTGGTAACAGCCACATCGCTGGGAGTGTGACGAAGCTCAGGATCGGCAGTCAGCCTGCCCATTAAAATCGCGGTGTTGAGCATTTCATCGGCCTCCTCTTAAGCTTCCTTCTTAATGATAAGAGAACGAAGGATACCATCGGTGATCTTGTAAATACGATCCAGTTCCGCCGGGAACTCAGCATCGCTCTTGAAGTTGTAAAGAACGTAATAAGCCTCGGCTTCCTTGTTGATCAGGTAGGCCAGTCTTCTCTTGCCCCACTCGTCAACGCTTTCCAGAGTCGCGTTGGCCTCGATCAGATCCTTGAACTTCTGAACCATCGCGGCTACGCCCTCGTCACCTAACTTCAAAGAGATGACCAGAACGGTTTCATAGGAATTTTGGATTTTCTCCATGCTTGTTGCACCTCCTTTTGGACTTTGGCCCCGGCCCGCATGTCCGGAGCAAGGATGTTATTTCCCTGCCATAGAATTTCCATGGCAGTAACAGATTAATTATAGCCGCCGAACGTGGCTTTGTCAATGCTTTTCCGCTTTTTCCTTACCAGATTTCCGCAGGTTTGTGTTCCGCCGCCGGCCGGCGGCGGAAGCGGTAAAGGAGCAAAGCGTAGAAAAGATTACAGCATGTCCTCTTTACAGATGGGCGGCCATCCCCTTCAGATATTCCCGGAAGTCCTTGCCGATTTCCGGATGCTCCAAAGCCACCTCCACGGCAGCCTGGATAATCCCAAGCTTATTGCCCATGTCATACCGCTTGCCGGTGTAGTCCACAGCGATCATACCCTGGGTTCTCGCCATGGCGCACATAGCGTCGGTGAGCTGGATTTCTCCGCCTGCGCCGGGAGCGGTGTTGTCCAGAATGTCGAAAATATCAGGCGTCAGCACGCAGCGCCCCAAAATAGAGTAAAGGGACATGATTTTATCCTTAGAGGGCTTTTCGATCATATCTGTGCATTTGAAAAGATTGTCACGGATTTTTTCTACTTTAAGGGAGCTGTATTTTGTGATGGCTTCCTCAGAAACCTGCTTGACTCCCAGGACGCCCATGCCGAATTCCTCGTAGGCACGGATCAGCTGTCCGCAGGCGGGGTCTTTTCCGATGATAACGTCGTCGCCGTACAAGACGGCAAAGGGTTCGTTGCCGACAAAGGAACGGGCGCAGTTAACCGCGTGGCCCAGCCCCTTGGTTTCTTTTTGGCGGACGAAATAAATATTAGCCAGCTTGCTGATATCCACCACCTGATGGAACATCTCGTTTTTGTTGGCTCCGGTGAGCTTGGCCTCCAGCTCCGGAGCGCGGTCAAAGTGGTCTTCAATTAAGCCCTTGCCCCGGTTGGTAATGATGAGAATATCGGTAATCCCGGAGTTTACCGCCTCTTCCACGATGTACTGAATAGCAGGCTTGTCCACAATGGGAAGCATTTCCTTGGGCATGGATTTTGTGGCCGGCAGAACGCGGGTGCCTAATCCAGCGGCGGGAATGACTGCTTTTGTTACTTTCATAAAATACCTCCTGATATTAATAGCGGAAAATATGTGATGATTAAATAGCATACCAGCAGACAGATGCCCAGTCCCCAATTAATGCCGCCCTTTTCTTTTAGGGCGCTGGTGAGCTCAGGGTCTGTAGGATGGGCTTGTTGGATTTCTCCGGCCTTTTTCAGACAATGCTTATAATACATGCGGTTTCCCCGGAATCCAATCACAAACATGATGATCCACTGGAGCAGGGAAAGAACAGTGGGAAGAAACAGAAGAATCTGGTCCAGAACCGGTAAAAGCATAATCTGCTCCATCAGCTTCATGGAATCCTGCATGGAGTAAAACAGCCCAGTGGCCTCTGAAAGGCCGGCGGCAGCGATCACTTGGTTCAAAATGTCATAGTTATGGAAAAGGTTGATCATGCTGGAGCCCAGCAGACAGCCAAGTAAAATCAGAGAGATGACGGCTCCCCAAAGGTACTGCTTGCGATATAGAAGCCAGCCGCCGGAAAAAAGAAATCCGCAGAAATTGAATTTCCCAATGTTGTGATCCTTGAGCCGCTTGAACACATTCATATAATAGGGAGGGTTGCTGCCGACAAACTTAGCCAAATTACCGGCCTTTACGCCATTGAAATCCTCCTCCGGATTCACGCCGCCCATCGGGTCCATAATGAACATGCCCGGCATGGAATTCATATTAGGACCACCGTTGCTATTATTCCCCGGAGCGCCGCCAAAGGGATACCCCGGAGGGGGTGTGCTGGAATTTTGAGCAAGGGGGAGTCCGCATTTATCGCAGAACAAAGCGTCGGTATAGTTCTTGTTGCCGCATCTGGGGCAGGCTTTGGTACGAGCGGAATCATTTTCCGGCGCGCTTTTGCCAGGCTCAGGCTCCCGGTGGAACACATAGCCCTCCTTATGCTTGTCCTCAAACAGACAGCGCCCTTCCTTTTCGTAGCAGGCTCTATGATAGGGAGTACCGCAGATTGGGCAGACAACAATATCGTCCCCCTCATGAAATGCCTTGCCGCAAATAGGGCAAGGAACTCCGGTATAATCAATCATGGTATTGTGCCATCCTTCCGGTTTTTTAAGTTCAACCCTTATTGTACCTAATTTTGAAGAAAACTTCAATGATTATCTTATGAATTTACAGCGGGTTTATATTTACATTTTTAGAAATCTACTTTATAATAAGAAATGATAATGCTGTTTAGAGGATAAGGAGACAATATGATACAGTTTGAAGAATTAAAGCTGTCGCTGGAGGAACTGGAGCCGGACATTAAGGATCTGAAGGAAGCTCTGGGACTGGAAGCGATGAAAAAGGAAATCGGCGAGTTAGAGGAGGCTCAGACGTCTCCGGATTTTTGGGATGATATGGAAAAATCTCAGAAGATCATTCAGCGAACCAGTATGCTGAAAAACAAGGTTTCCGCCTATGAGACTCTGGTGTCCGGCTATGAGGATGCCCTGACCCTCATCGAGATGGGTGACGAAGAGGAGGATCTTTCTATTCTGCCGGATGCCCAGCAGGAGGTGGAAAAGGTCAGAAAAGAGCTGGAGGAGCAGCGCCTGGCTACCTTGCTCACAGGAGAGTATGACGCTAATAACGCGATTCTGACCTTCCACGCCGGCGCCGGCGGCACTGAGGCTCAGGACTGGGCGGAGATGCTTTACCGAATGTACTGCCGCTGGGGCGAGCGCCACAATTTCAAGGTGAAAACCCTGGACTACCTGGATGGCGAAGAAGCGGGGCTGAAAAGCGCCGTGGTTCTTATTGAGGGCCTCAACGCTTACGGCTATTTGAAAAGCGAGGCCGGCGTCCACCGCCTGGTGCGGGTTTCTCCCTTTGACGCTTCCGGCCGCAGGCATACCTCCTTTGCCTCACTGGAGGTTATGCCGGAAATCAATGAGGATGTAGAGGTGGAAATCGCGCCGGAGGATATCAAAATGGATGTGTACCGGGCCAGCGGCGCCGGCGGGCAAAAGGTGAACAAGACCTCCTCTGCGGTCCGATTGACCCATATCCCCACGGGAATCGTGGTGTCCTGCCAGGTGGAGCGCAGCCAGCATCAGAACCGTGAGGTGGCGATGAAAATGCTGGCCTCCAAGCTGATGGAGATCAAGGAGCGGGAGCATTTGGATAAGATTTCTGATATTAAGGGCGTTCAGAAGGAAATCGGCTGGGGCAGCCAGATTCGTTCTTACGTGTTCATGCCCTATACCCTTGCTAAGGATCACCGGACCAATTACGAAATGGGCAATATCAATGCGGTAATGGATGGCGATATCGACGGCTTTATCAACGCTTATTTAAAACAGGAAAGCCTGAACTCTTTGGAAAAGAACGATTAATTGGGCAATCACTTATTAAGCATAAGTGTTTTCAAGAGGGCGATTCGTTTCTTCCTTTGGAAGCGTTAAGGACTCTAAAAGATGACTTTGTTCCAATTTGTGGAAAATTCTCACAGTGCCTTGATAGGATAGAGCTTTCGCTTTTTCTTGCCGCGATTCTGTTGTGGTGGTGTAATGACGCTTTTTGTTCATTAAGGAAGTATTGAAAAGAAATATAGTGTAAAACTTTAGTTTAGCCTGCGAACAAAACCTTTGCGGCTGGGAAGTATTTTCAGGGGAGTTATTAGTAATGAATCAAAAAGATTTTAGGCTGAGAATTGATTCCACGAATTGTACTTCCATGATTGCGGGAACAGCTTTTTTAGGAAAAGATAAATTTGAGGATACCTGGTGGTATCGTAGCTTGGAATTTGAAAGCGGTAAAATATATGCGCTTATTAGCGAGTATGGACAAGGATGTAGGTATCTCTCCTATTTGTTGGGAGGAAGGGTGGATTTTGAGGACTTAAAGGTATACTTAAACGAGAACGAAGTCCTCCCCAAAGACTTAAGCCTGATCAGTTGGAATTTGGAAGCGTCCGGTGAAAAATATGGAAGATCCACTGCGCGAAAGGCAATCGAGCAGGCGCTGTCCCAAAACAATTCAAAGGAATCTCTTGAGGATATACAACAGAAGTTCCTGCTCACAAAAGAAAGGCTTGATGTGAAATTGTCCTGGCTGAGCGGGGAACGCTGGAGAGCCTCTGCCGCGCTGGGATATGCCAAAGGCAAAAAAATATTCTTTTCCCCTTATGAAACGAGTGCGTTTTACAACCGTATGTGCGGTTCCTGTTTAATAAAAGCTTTGAGAGAATTAACTACATCCGGCGCCATTGTTTTTCTGGCCGCAGGCTCTGACTACTTTGTAAAGCATATTGTTGATGAATGCGTTTATTTAGATAAGGAATTTGATATTGACGGGTTAAAGAAAGTGTATCAAGAATTATTTCATAATGCGGATTGGATTCATTAAAAGGAATTCTGATTCGTTGATCACTGAAAAAGGTATGACTATAGTGCCATACCTTTTTTTCGTTAACATTGGTAGAACGAGTGGATAAAAGACCTTGCATAAATAGGTGGAAGCCAGCGGTGAGATAAAAAATCTATTACTCAATAAAAATTTTATATTTAAATTTCTCAGAAAATATAGAAAAGATTAAAGATTGCGCCCCTCTTTAATAAAATCTGTTTGAAAAATTCTTAACATTTTCAAAAAAGGATGAAATCTTATGAGTACTACCCAGCTTCCCGCTCCTTATGTTCCAGCCGGAAAGATTTAGAAAAATTTCAAACACCCAAGCTGTTTCGAGTCGTGTATCTGATTCAAACGTCCAATATTGCAAACGCTGCCACGGCTTTATACAGCACCTTTGTCCTATGCTGTATACCGAAAGAGGTTTTGATTTATGGCTTCGGCATCTCCATGTTTCTTCATCCTCCTAAGGACAAAATCAAAAAAGATTTGTGAATACAATTCATTTACCGGATCAAGCGCTTTTTTTGGCGGACGTCGCTGCCTAGGAATTCCAGGCGGACGTGGTTGCCCATAATTCGGGAAACCAGACGCTGGCTGTACTGCTTTTCTAACTCCCGCATGGTCAAATTAGTGCTGATAATGGTGGGCCTGGAGGCCATCAGCCGGGAATTGATCATATTGTAGATCGTGGAGCTGGAAAAGCTGGTGGGAAATTCCGTGCCCAGGTCGTCCAAAATCAGGAGATCGCATTCCAGCAGATATACGTCGCTTTCATCGGCGCTTCCCCGTGCGGAACGGAACCGTTCCTTTTCCAGTTTGCCGATGATATTAGGAGCGGAGCAGTAAATGACGCCAAACCCCTTACCGATGGCGGCTCTCGCGATGGCTAGGGAAAGATGGGTTTTTCCAAGGCCGGTGGCCCCTTGCATCAAAAGGCTTGGAGAAAGCTGGGGGTCGAAGTTGGCGGCGTAATTTTTACAGTACCGGTAAATGTCCTCCATTCTCTTTTTGGGCGGTATCCCCCCAGCCTTCAGAGGGGCCTCGCCGTAATAATCCAGAGAAAAGGTGTCAAAGGAGGACAAGGAGAGGGGGGAAAGGGCGTTCAGCCGCTGGTATGCCTCGTCCCGCAGCAGTTGTTTCATGCAGGAGCACATTTTTCCGTCCACATACCCTTCATCCTTACAGAGAGGACAGGCGTAGCGGATTTCCAAATAGTCCTCCGATACACCGGCGGACTTTAAAAGAGCGGCAAGCTCCGACTGTAGGGCTTGGTTGCTTTCCTTGAGCCGTTCCAGCTCCAGCCTGGCATTAGAGCCGGTGAGAACCGCTTTTGCGGCCTTCGCCGCGGTGCGGGAAAGCTCCCGTTCGATTTCCAGCGCCCGGGGGTAACGGGAAAAAAAGCTCCGCCTGCGCTGTTCCGCCTTGGTTATGGATTGCCGCCTGCGCTGCTCCATAGCCTGGTTGGCGGCTTCGATAATTTCTTTGGAATATCCCATGGCCATCCCTCTTTTCAATCATCAAAAATACTGGAACGCTCATAAGCCTCTAAATCGTAAGATGGGGCCTGCTCTCCGCCGGCAGCCTCCTGGAAGGGCTTCTTTTCATTCTGTGCCTGCTCCAGAGTCTCCACGCCCTCTTTTTTCCAGCGCTCCAAAATGCTGTTCATATACGGAAAAGAAAATTTCCCCTTGGCGTCTACATTACGCTCATAGGCCTCCCGGATTAAATCCTCTGAGAAACGCCATTCGTTAATCCAGCGGTCCGCGAACTGAGCTTCCTTAGCGGTGGGGGATCGGCGCTCCAAACCCAAAAGCCGCTGGACTGACGACCAGGCCTTTTGGCTTTGATCCAGCTGGCGGATCTTCCGCTCTGCCAGTTCCAGGGAATCGATGCCCTCGTCCGACCACCGGATACCAGTTTTTTCTATGTATCTCATATTGCCTTTCCCAATGCTGGAGGCATATTGCAGCAGCATCAGAATAACGTCTACCGGCAGACCATCCGTGTCATGAAGCATTAAAAGGGTGGCGCTGTCCCCGTTGGATATGGTTTTTCCAAGAATAACCTGGGCTTCCTGCAGGAGGAAAGCGATGTCGCTGTCCTCCTGAGCGCGTTTTGCCACAAAAAGGCTGTCCGGCTTTTGGGGCCGGGACAACGGCCTGGAGGCTTTTGGCGGTTCTGACGCCCGCTGGGTGACTGCTGTCGGCCGGTTCTCTCCTTGAGCAATGGAGGAAACCGGAGAACCCTGCGGAGCGGCAGGCTGAGCCGCTGGGACAGCTTCTTCTCGGGAACTCCGGCCGGGACCGGTTTGTGCCGGGGAGAAGGTTCCGCCGGAGACTGCGAGCAGCCCGGTTTCCACCCAGTACTGCATGGCGTCCTTTACATCTGCGGGATGCATATTCAGCGCTTCTCCCACAGCCTCCGCCTCGAAGGGGGAGCCCGCGTGCCGAAGCACCCAAAGAAGCACCTTCAGCTGGGCGCCGCCGGCTAGTTTTAAATGCTTATCGACCACATCGGAAGGAACGGCAAAAATTGACTGCCAGCTTCCAAGGTTGATGGAATAACTCATAAGGGAACCAAGCCTTTCCAAAAATGAGCCGCTTACCCGAGCTTCGGGGCGGGCTGTTGATTGTTCTCCTATTATAGCATAAGTTTCGACAGGATGGCACCTCTCCGAAGAAAGAAAATAATTTACCATAGGGCTTGACAAAAGCGGCGGAGTTCTATATAATAGCTTTTGCAATATGGGTTTGCGGATGTAGCTCATCTGGTAGAGCGCCACCTTGCCAAGGTGGAGGTAGCGAGTTCGAGCCTCGTCATCCGCTCCAGTTTAAAAAGCTGAGCATCTATAAAGATGCTCAGCTTTTTTGCTTTGCCGCCGGCGGCTAAGCTTTGCGTGATGCGGCCGGAAGAAGGACTGAGTTTTCCGACGTAACAGTGAGCGAGATAAAAGCAGGCGGATTCCTTCCTTGTCAGGATATCCAACAATAATGGGACATTGCGCCGGGGGAAGGGAACACAAGGCTAACCGGGAGTTGCTTGGCGGCGTAGAAAATGCAGGTTGATTCGTAAGAAATAAGGCGGCGCTTTTCCGCCAGAAAGCTCCGAAGGAGGCGGAAAGGTAAAGTATCCGGCGTGTTTGCTTGTTTTCTAAGGAATTTTGTACTATAATAAATTTATTAGAAAATAATATCAGAAAAATATGTAAAGATTGGAAGGTGAATTCCGTGGCGGCAGATTTGCACTGTCATACCAAAATGTCAGACGGTTCCGCCAGCATCGACGAGGTGGTGCTGATGGCGAAAAAGCTTGGACTTAAAACCATTGCGGTCACGGACCATGACACGTTTGCCGGGGCAACCAGAGCGTGTGTTTATGGCAGGCGTCAGGGAATCGAAGTGATTCACGGCGCGGAAATATCCTGCATTGATTCGGCCAGAGGGCGGAAGGTGCATATTTTATGCTATTTATGTCAAAATCCGGATCGGCTGGAAGGGGTTTTCAAAAGGACGAAGGAACGCCGGCAGAGGGCCGCGGCGCTCATGCTGCAAAAGGTGATGCGCCAGTATCCTATCACGCCGGACATGGTTTCCCGAAGGGCTCAGGGAAGCACCAACATCTATAAGCAGCACATTATGCACGCGCTGCTGGATGCCGGATATACCAATGAAATTTTTGGGGATTTGTTCCGCAGCCTGTTTCACCCTAAGGAAGGGAGCGCCTACGCTCCGGTAGAGTATCCGGAAGTAACGGAAATCGTGCCTAAGATCCATGAGGCCGGCGGCCTGGCGGTTTTGGCTCATCCAGCGGTTTATGACAGCTACGACGTCATGGAGGAGCTGCTGCCTCTGGGCTTGGATGGCGTGGAGGTGTGGCATCCAAGAAACCATCCAGACGACCCGGAGCGCTTGTCCGGATTCTGCCGGGAACATGGCCTGATCATGACCGGGGGAACGGATTTTCACGGGCTGTATACGAAAAAGCCGAATCCGTTAGGAACCTGTACTACTGGCGACGACCAGGTGGAACTGATGAAAAAGCGATGCGAAAAGTACCGAAAGCAGCCGCCAAGGGCGGACAAACGGTAATTTGGATAGGATTAAGCGTTATAAGGAGTCTTACTATGGAGTATCATTATAAAACCAAGGGAACCTGTTCCCGCAGAATCGATGTGGAATTGGAGGACGGCCGGATCAAGACGGTCAAATTTCACGGCGGCTGCAACGGAAATTTACAGGGAATTACAGCTCTGATTCAGGGAGCGCCCGCCCTGGAGATCATCCGGAAGTGTAAAGGCATCCAGTGCGGAATGCGCGGAACCTCGTGCCCGGATCAGCTTGCCCATGCGTTGGAGGAGGCTTTGGCCGCTGAGAAATTATAGGAAGCGCTTGGAACAGATTAAAATACTATTTAAGCGGATAACGGGATAGACGGGGTAAGGCGCGTCTGCGCCGGTCTCCTGCCTCCGTTTGTAAATCTAGTCAGCAGGGAGGAATTGAAACTATGCCCGCGGCGATCTCCCATTATTTATTGGCTCGTAGGGTGCTGGATGACCCGGCCTTTGACAAAAGCAGGAGCTTTTCTCAAAACGCCTTTTTATGGGGCGCTCAAGGTCCCGACTTCTTTTTTACTCACCGGTTTTTCCCTTGGCAGAAGGGAGAAAGCCTGAAGGAGATTGGGGAGCGTCTTCACCAGACGCCGCCCTCGAGCATTTTTGATTTTGCCCAGGAATATGAGAACGGGGAAAGAGGAAACGACGTCTCCCTTTCCTACGTTTTAGGCTTTTTATGCCATTACGCCCTTGACAGCGCGGCGCATCCCTTTGTGAATTACAGTGCTGAAATGCTCCACGAGCTGGTAAAGCCATCTACTGTGGAGACCTGCCATCACGAAGTGGAGTCTAATCTAGATGTGGTTTTGCTGCGGTATGAGAGGGCGGAGCTGCCGACAGATTTCAGCTTAAAGAGAGCGGTACCAAGGGATGAGGGAGTCAAGCAGGAGATGGCCTCGTTTTATCAGTCTCTGCTGAGAAGGCTGTACGGAACGCAGGTATCTCAGGAGGCTGTCGCGCAGGCTGTGGAGGACTGCCGCACCGCCTTTGGGTGGATGACGGACAGAACCACATTAAAGAAGAAAATCCTGCTCCGGGTGGAGAAAGGAAAGCTGCCGACCCTTTCCTGCCATGTTCGGAGCATGACGGAGGAAACGGATTTTGATTATTCCAATGTGCTCCACCGGGAATGGCAATGGCCTATGGAAACCGGTGAGCTGCGGACGGAAAGCTATTTGGATTTATATGAACAGGCCGTTGAGCTCGCCAAGGCGCTGATCGCCGGATTTTTATCCGGGGCGTCTATGGGAGCGTTGACAGAGAACCGGCCGTTTTAACAGAAGAGGAGAACTAATATGGAACGAATCGCGAGTTTTTGCGTAGACCACACGAAATTAGAGCCTGGTATTTATATTTCCCGTATTGACGGAGATATTGCCACCTATGATATTCGTATGAGAAAGCCCAACACGCCGCCGTTTTTATCCAATCCGGTGCTGCACAGCTTCGAGCACCTGTTTGCCACCATTGCCCGCAACAGTGAATACGGCGGCAGGGTGATCTACTTCGGTCCGATGGGCTGCAGAACCGGCTGCTATTTTTTGGTAAGGAATATGGAGCCCCAGCAGGCTTTGGATTTGATCAAATCTGTGTTAAAGCAGATTGGAGAATATTCCGGCCCTCTGCCCGGGAATACGGCGCCGGAATGTGGAAATTATTTAGAACATGATTTGGAAGGCGCGAAAAAAGAGGCGTCGGAATTTTACGACTTGGTTCGTCATTGGACTGTCGAAAAGATGCGTTATGAAAAATAAAAACTAAAAAATATCTATAAAATTAAATAATAATTCTGGTTAGAATCTGTCATTATGGCTGATTTCTGTTTCTCAGGATTGCAATTCTGTAACAATTAGCTATAATAAATAACATACTGTTACAAAGTTGTAATTTTTTAATTGCCAAATTTGTCAGCTAGTTTTGTTCAGAGAGGGTGTCATTTTGATGCTGATTCAGCCGGAAAAAGCAGCGCTTGTAAAAGCGCGGCTGAGAAAAGCGGTTCATCTTTGTGAAAAGCTATGGACCCGTTTTGTGTCGGCGGGTGCGAAAGGCCTGAAGAACGCGGAAAAATGGGCGTTAAGAATTTTAAAACGAGCCGAAGGCTGGTTGGGAAAGCTTCCGGCGCAGGCTGTGAAGGAAAAGATAAAAGCTGCGTTTACCCAGGAGTGCCGTTCCCGGCAGGCGGTGAATCTTGTCATGCCGGTGGCCTGCGTCTTAGTGCTGGCTTCCGTGCTCAGTTTAGTTCCTTTAGCCCCCCGCGCGGCGGCAGCCGATCATGAGCCCGCGGCAGAAACGGCAAATCTAACCATAACGCCTCGATACGCCGCGGCGGAGATCGCGGAAACAGAAGCGCTGGATATGCACGGAGAACTGGTGGAGGCTTGCGGAATTTACGTGGACAATAAGCTTTACAGCGTGATCGACTGTCAGGCCCAGCTGCAGTTTTTCCTGGATGCTTTGTTGAACCAGGAAAAGCTGGAGGATCCTGATGCGGAGGCCTCCTATGCCCAGGAAATCGAAGTGGTGTCAGGCCTGTATCCTTCTGGAAGCGTCAAAAGCTATGATGAAATCAAGGAAATTCTTTTGTCGGTGCTGCAAATTCAAGTGACCAAAACCGAGACCTATCAGGAAGAAATCCCGTTTGATACTGTCACCGTCAGCAACGATATGGAGTATACGGTGTTCAGCAATGTGGTCAACGAGGGTGCGGACGGTGTTCAGGAATGTGTGGATCAAGTTACTTATCTCAATGGGAAAGAGGTTTCCCGCAGTGCGGTGAAAAGAACCGTAGTGCAGGAGCCGGTCAGCAAAACGATTGAGACGGGTACCCGTACGCTTCCGGACAGTTATCCTGAGGGCTATCAGTCTGGACAGGGAAGCGGCGTCGCCACCGGCAGCTTTTTGTGGCCTCTGCCGTACACCTACCATATTACCAGCCCTTTTGAGATGCGGTGGGGAACCATGCATAAGGGAATCGATATTGCTGAAGGCGGCGTTCATGGCGCCACGGTCAGGGCATCGGATGGCGGCGTGGTGACCATTGCCGGCGACTTAAACGACGGCTACGGAAATTATGTGGTGATCGACCATGGCAATGGGTATAAAACCCTTTACGCTCACGGCAGCGCCATTTATGTTACTCAAGGCCAGTATGTTTCTAAGGGACAGCCGATTCTGGCGGTTGGAAATTCAGGAAATTCATACGGCTCCCACCTCCATTTTGAGATCATTGAAAACGGAACGGAAGTCAATCCATTGAATTTTGATTTTGAGTAAAACAGAATCTGAATTTTACTGGTAACCGAATATGGACAGAAAGATCTAAATGATTGTTTTTGTTGTCCCGAATTTAAAAGCTTAACGGCAGTGCGAAAAGCCTCTTAAACCTAATTGGCAGCGGTTTAAGAGGCTTTTTTATTTGTTTCAAAAAGTTTTCCATCGATTTAAGCATGCTTCCCAGCTATCAGTCCATTTGTCTCTTGTCATGGGAAACGGGAAAAGGCGCCTCGGAGGAATCCTCCGAAGCGCCCTGGGGTTTGCGCAGTATTCGGAAATTGTTAGCAACCGCAGCCGCAGCCATCATTGCATCCGCAACCGTTGTTGCCGTAACCGCTGTTGCCGCAGCCGCAGCAGCACAGAATGAGGATTAAGATGATGATCCAAGAGCAGCCGCCAAATCCGTTGTTACACATAATGAAGTCCTCCTTGAATTTTGTTTGTGTTTTGTTGGCTTACAGTACAGTATACGGATGGAGCCTCATTCTGGTGACGAATTTTTTTACCCAAAAATTTGACATGGGATTTTTCCCCGGCGCTGTATAATAAATCCAATCGCTGGTAATAGTTATTTTATAGGAGGCGGGCTATGTATCGGTTTAACGGATTTACGCAAAAGGCCAACCATGCCATGAATTTGGCGATTCAATGCGCGGAGGAGATGGGGCATACCTATGTGGGCAGCGAGCATATTCTGCTGGGGCTTTTGAAAGAGGGCAGCGGAGTAGCCGCCGCGGTGCTCCGCGCAGTAGAGGTGGATGCCTCTCAGCTGGAGCTGCTGATGACCCAAAAAATCGGGCTGGGGATCAGGGGCGCGCTGGGCACCGAGGATTTTACCCCACGAACCAAGCGGATTTTGCAGATCGCCGTGATGCAGGCGGCCAGAATGGGCTTCACCTATGTAGGAACAGAGCATTTGCTTTTGGCGATCCTGGGAGAAAGCGACAGCTACGCGGTCCGTTTTTTGGCGGAGATGGGGGTCAGGTCTTCTGAGATCGTGGAAAAAATGAACGAATTGATGGGTGCGGAAACAGACTCGTCGGCCTCGGTTCCAAAGCAAGGGAAGGAATCAAAAATAAAATCTGCCACTAAAACCCTGGACCAATTTGGCCGCGATCTCACAGAACAAGCCAGAAAGGGAGAAATTGACCCTGTTATTGGCCGCCAGATGGAAATTGAGCGGGTGGTTCAGATCCTTTCCAGAAGGACCAAAAATAATCCTTGCCTGATCGGCGAGCCTGGCGTGGGAAAAACCGCCGTTGCGGAAGGCCTGGCCCTCCAGATTGTCTCCGGAAACGTGCCGGAGCTCTTGAAGGATAAAAGGCTGGTGTCCCTGGACCTGACAGGAATGATTGCCGGCACCAAGTACCGGGGTGATTTTGAAGACCGGATCAAAAACGCCATTGAGGAAGTGAAAAAGGCGGGCAATGTCATTTTGTTTATCGATGAGCTTCACACCATCATTGGCGCAGGCGCGGCAGAGGGGTCGGCGGATGCGGCGAATATTTTAAAGCCGGCCTTGGCCCGGGGCGACTTCCAGGTGATCGGCGCCACCACTATTGATGAATATCGGAAGCATATCGAAAAAGATGCCGCCCTGGAGCGGCGCTTCCAGCCGGTTATGGTGGGGGAGCCTACGGTCCAGGAAGCGGCAGCCATATTAAAGGGGCTTAGAGACCGGTACGAGGCGCATCATAAGGTGAAAATCACTGACGAAGCGATCGAGGCCGCGGTGGAGCTTTCCTCCCGGTACATTTCAGATCGGTATTTACCGGATAAGGCCATCGATTTGATTGATGAGGCGGCTTCTCGGGTTCGTCTGCGGTGCTATACCGTTCCTGATGACCTGCAGCAGCTGGAGGAAAAAAGCAAGGAGCTGGAGCAGGAAAAGGCGGCGGCGGTTAACTCCCAGGATTTTGAGCGCGCGGCCTCCTTACGGGATGAGGTGCGGCACTTAAAGCAGCAGCTGGAAGAGCAAAGAAATCAGTGGAGGGATAAAAACGAACGTTCCGGCGACGAGGTCACCGCCAAGGATATCGCCCAGATTGTCTCCAGCTGGACCGGCGTACCGGTGGTACAGCTGACAGAGGAGGAAAGCCAAAGGCTTTTGCGGCTGGAGGAGATCCTCCACCAGCGGATCGTCGGCCAGAAGGAAGCGGTAGCGGCGGTGGCAAGGGCCATTCGCCGCGGAAGGGTAGGACTGAAGGACCCCAAACGCCCGATCGGCTCTTTCTTGTTTCTGGGCCCTACCGGTGTAGGAAAAACCGAACTGTGCAAGGCGTTGGCTCAGGCAATGTTCGGTGATGAAAAGGCCATGATCCGCATGGATATGTCGGAATATATGGAAAAGCACACGGTTTCCCGGATGATCGGCTCGCCGCCTGGCTACGTCGGTTATCAGGAGGGGGGACAGCTCACGGAGAAAATCAGGCGCAAGCCCTATTCCGTGGTGCTGTTTGATGAAATTGAGAAGGCCCATCCGGATGTATTTCATCTTCTTCTGCAAATTTTGGAGGATGGGCAGTTAACAGACTCCCAGGGCCGTACAGTAGATTTTAAAAACGCCGTGGTGATTATGACCTCCAACATTGGTGCCAGGCTGATTACGGAAAACCGTCTGAATCTGGGCTTTTCAGCGGACAACAGCCAAGAGGCCGATCAAAAAGTCATGAAGGATAAGGTCATGGAAGAGCTAAAAAAAGCCTTCCGGCCAGAATTTTTGAACCGGATCGACGATATTATTGTTTTTCAAAAGCTAACCCAGGAGGAAATTCAGCAGATTGCCGTGCATATGCTGAATGACCTGAAAGCGCGGCTGGAGCCGCTGGGAGTTTCCCTGGAATTTACCGAGGAGGCGGTGCGGACGATTGCGAAAGCGGGCTTTGACCCAGTATATGGCGCCCGTCCGCTGCGGCGGGAAATTCAAACTAAGGTGGAGGATCCTTTAAGCGAGGAACTGCTGGCGGGCGATCTCAAGGCTGGAGGGACGGCGGTATGCGACGCTTCCGGGGGTAAAATTATTTTTCAAATTCAGGAAAAAAGGATTGACTAATTTTACCAAAGGGAGTACAATAAGGATAAATAAAATAAGAATTATTCTTATTTTTAGAATTAAAAAAGAAAGAGGTATGCGAAATGGAATTAAAAGGATCGAAAACAGAAGCTAATTTGATGACAGCGTTTGCCGGCGAATCACAGGCCAGAAATAAGTACACTTACTTCGCCTCTAAAGCGAGAAAGGACGGATATGTCCAGATCGCCAATATTTTCGAGGAAACCGCCAACAACGAAAAGGAGCACGCGAAAATTTGGTTTAAGCTGTTGGAGGGTATCGGCTCTACGCCTGAAAACCTTTTGGCTGCCGCTGAGGGAGAAAATTATGAGTGGACCGACATGTACGCCACCTTTGCCAAGGAGGCCAAGGAGGAGGGCTTTGACCGGATCGCCGCCTTGTTTGAGGGCGTTGCCAAGATCGAAAAGGAGCATGAGGACCGCTACCGCGCGTTGCTGAGCAACGTGGAGGAGGGCAAGGTCTTTAAGCGCGGCGATGTAGTGATCTGGCAGTGCTCTAACTGCGGCCATATCGTAGTAGGCACTCAGGCGCCGGAAATTTGTCCTGTGTGCTCTCATCCCAAGGCCTATTTCCAAATTCAGGCGAAGAATTATTAATCCATTGAAATCCGCGTTGAAAACAGTTTGGCAAAGCTGCTCCTCGGGATGCTGGACAGGGCAGAAGGAGGAAAAAGCGCCGAGAAATGGAAAAATGTAAAAATGCGCTGCAAGAAGTGCGATGGCGCAGGCGTTTAAAGCAGGGTGTGTGATCACACACCCTGCTTTTGTGCTTACAGCCAAATCCGGAAAACGTCTTAAGATATCCTCTGAGGATGAGTTTCCCATGCGGTAATGGCTGGCCGCCCAGGGAAAATTGAGAGAATTGAGAGGGCGCAACCGGTAGGACCGGAAAAATACGTCAGCCGTTTTTATCTGATGAAAGCTTACGCAAGCAGCGATCCGCTTCCTCGCGGGTATAGAAAACAAAGATTTCTTTGCCGTCTTTATACTTTTCCAACAGCTCATAAATATGAGGGAGCTGATCCTTGGGAAAGTCTACAATCCATTGCTTGAACTCTTCGTCCATTTCAGCTTCGATCCAAGGAAAGTCTTCCCGCTTTTTGCCTATGCGGGATTTGGCCCCGGAAAGGCAGACCTCCAGTGGAAAATCCAATAGGAATACGGTGTCGCAGCTTTGCAGCCGCAGTTCCAATGTCCTGAGATAATTTCCGTCAATGATCCACTGAGTTTTTTCCATCATCTCGTTCAGCCGCAGGTCAAATTCCTCTGCCGCAAGATTGGTTTTATCCGGCTTGTGCCAAAGAAGATCCAGATAATACAGCGGCAGTCCTGTAACCGCGCTTAATTTCCGCGCAAAGGTGCTTTTTCCCGCACCAGGACTGCCAATTACCAGTACTTTTAACATAGCTTATCTCACTTCAAATGTTTATCGGAATTTTGTCCGGCACCCCCGTGCTTTGAGGAAAGGAAAGGCCGGAAAACAGAACTTGAAAGATGCTTGAGAACGTTCGGGAAAGCCCCCTTGCCTATAAGATAATCTGACGGAATCCGCAGCCGAAAGGATATCCCGCGGCCCTGAAGGTAATTTCTAGAAATGATTTTCGAGGAGGAAATCTGTGGTGACCTGAAAAATTTTAGCGAAAGCCCGCAGTTCAATATCCGTAACAAACCGCTGGCCGCTTTCAATCCGCTGAATTGCGTTTTTATCCAGGTCGATTCCCGCCAGCTGGAGTTTGTCCGCTAAAGCCCGCTGAGACACCTTAGGAGTCATCTGCTTGCGGAGAAGCTGAATTTTCTCGCCGCAAAGATTCAATTTTCCATTGCTGTTTCTGTTTTTATACACCGCGGATTCCTTCTTTTTGACATTTAGTGATTGTCATTTTATTTAGTATATGGTAAAATGTTGAAAAATATGACATCTAGTAAATGTCAAAAAGAATGCGGAGGCTGAAATAATGTGCTTTTATTTTGTTCTTTTCTCTTATGGAATCTATTTGCAGATGATCGCTGACATCCTTTTTAGGCAGCCGGTTACGGAACAGGTTTTCCGCTGCCTTCAGCAGATAGGAGAAACGACTGCCGCGCTTCTGGGACTGCCGTTCTAGCGGCAGGCTTAGAGGGCGGCGACAAGGCCGGCTGAATGCCATTGCCTAGAGAAAGGATAAAAAAAGAGTAAGGCGGCTAAAGCCGCCTTACTCTTTTCGTGTGGATGCGCCCAGAACTTACTAGTGAAAGCGTTTTCCCATCGCTTGAACCAAATAGGCCACCGGAATGCACAGAAGAGCCCATAAAAAGGTATACAGCAGGCATACCTGGCCGAACAGGTTCAGAGGAAGAAAGGAATAATCCCAAACGTCCATCTGGAGCCATAGGTTCACAATACAGCCTGCGGCGAACTCGATGGCGGTAATAATGGCGGCGCCCGCCGCGCATTTCTGCCAAAGCTTCGCGTGGGTAATCCGGCTGAACACCCGAAACAGCACCACAAAGCAAATACCGCCGGTGATTATCATGGTCCAGTGGGTATATCCCCGCCAGAGAATTTCGATTAAGGCGTAGGACAGGCCGCCGATGGTGAAAATCGCGATATCATTTTTAAGACGCTTTTTCAAATTTCATCACCGCAGTTATTGTTTGCGGCGATGGAATTTTTATTCGGCCCTTTGAGAGAAAACCGCCAGCTTCAGAAGCTCAGAGCTTCTCTTCATAAATTCCGAAAGCTCGTCTGCGGAAAGCCGCTGGTTGGACAGCATGGCCAAGTCGTAAATATATTTGCAGACCAAGGGCTTTTGTTCCTCTGGCAGAGAGGTGATTTTTTGGACGATATCATTCTGCGCGTTCAGAACCAAAGTTGTTTTGGCCTGGGCGCCGGCAGGAAACATACCGCCGTACATAGCGCTCATATCGTTTAAACGCCGCTCGTACTCGGAAACCAAAATAATGGCCGGAGTTTCCTTGGATTTCAGATTTTCCGCCTGAACGTCCAGATCCTCTTTGCCTACGGCCGCCTTGAACTGTTCGCATAGAGCCTTGACGGCTTCCTCGTCGGGCTTTTCTCCGTCGGTTTTCATAGAATCGGAAAGATCGGAGTCGATGCGGGCGAACTTTAAGCCGCTCTCCTTATACTCCAAAAAGCTGATGAAGTGGCTGTCAATGGCGTGGGTGAGCAGGACCGCGTTCATGCCGTTTTCCTGGAACAGGCGGATATACTGGGCTTGAACGTTTTCATCGGTGACATAGAAAATCTGGCCTTCGTTTTCCTTCCGGTATTCCTCCAGGGTCCTGTAATCGTGGTTCAAGGTTTTAAACAGCACGATATCCTTTACCCGGTCGTAAAATTTTTCATCCTTGATGCAGCCGAACTTAATAAAGGGAGCGATATCCTCCCAGTAGCCCTCGAAGGAAGCACGGTCCTCCTCGAATACGGAGTGGAGCTTATCAGAAACCTTTTTGGTGATGTGGCGGCTGATTTTCTGCACGTCGCCGTCGTTTTGCAGAAAGCTTCTGGAAACGTTCAAGGGAAGGTCGGGACAATCAATGACGCCTTTCAGCAGCATCAGGTATTCCGGCACCACTTCCTTGATGTTGTCGGCGATGTAAACCTGGTTGTTGTAAAGCTTAATCTCTCCCGGCATGACCTGAAGCTTGTTGCTCTGCTGAGGAAAATAGAGAATCCCCTTCAAATTAAAGGGATAATCCACATTCAGATGAATCCAGAACAGGGGAGGATTGAAATCCATGAATACCTCCCGGTAGAAGCTTTCATATTCCTCTTTGGTGCAGTCCTTAGGCTTTTTCAGCCACAGAGGCTGGGTGTTGTTTACCGGCTTCTCCTCTGTTTTGGACTCCTCGCCGGATTTTTCCTCCTTTTGGGATAAGTCCTTTTTCTTGGGGTAAAAATAAATCTCATAGGGCATAAAATGACAGTATTTATGAAGCATCTCCCGCAGGCGGAATTCCTCCAGAAATTCCTTGGAATCCTCGCCAATGTGCAGGGTAATGGTGGTGCCGTGGCATTCGCGGGCTCCCTCGCCGATTTCGTAGGTGTCGCTGCCGTCAGAGACCCAGTGCACTGGCTTAGCGCCGGGCTGGTAGGACAGGGTATCGATTTCCACCGAATCGGAAACCATAAAGGCCGAATAAAAGCCTAAGCCGAAATGGCCGATGATGCCGGCCTCCGCATCGGTTTTGTCCTTGTATTTTTCGATGAAATCCTCCGCGCCGGAAAAGGCGATTTGGGTGATGTATTTTTCGACTTCATCCTCCGTCATACCGATGCCGTTATCCGAGACGGACAGAGTTTTAGCCTCTGGGTCTATTTGAATCTCAATGCGGCCTTTTTCCTCCCCGGTATCAGCCTCGCCGATGGCGTTGAGACGCTCCAGCTTCTTGATAGCGTCGCTGGCATTCGATACCAGCTCTCTCAGAAAAATGTCTTTATCCGAATAAAGCCATTTTTTAATAATCGGAAATATTTTTTCCGACTGTACTTTAATTTGTCCTTCGCGGGCCATATTCATTCCTCCGTTTCAAAAGAGATTAGCACTCTTATGTAATGACTGCTAATTTATAGTTATCATTGTACTCGTTCTCAGAAAATTGTCAACCCAAAGAGAGCGGACACGGGGAAAATTAAAAAAACGTTCACAAGTGAGCCGGGGAATTGGCGTTATGATAATAAAAAGAAAGAGAAAGCAGGGAAAAGCGTCTTTTCCCGCAATGTTAAGAGAGGTTTTCTATGAGAAGCCAAGAAGAAATGCTGGCCATAATATTAAAAAAAGCGAAGCAGGAGGAGCATATCCGGGCGGCTTTGCTGCAGGGCTCCAGAGTTTCCAAGGAGGCCAAGCCCGACTGCTTTCAGGATTACGACGTGGTGTTCCTCGTGGATGCCATGGAGCCGTTTCTCAGCAATCCCCGCTGGATCGACTGCTTTGGCAGACGGATCATCATGCAGATCCCAGAGCCTCCTACCCGGACCCGAATGACCTATTTGATGCAGTTTGCCGATGGAAACCGTATTGACCTGACTCTGGTGAGCCGGGATGCCCGGGACACAGATCCGCGGGTCTGCGGCATGGTGCTTTTGGATAAGGATGAGCTTTTTCTGACCCCGCCCCCAAAAGAGGACCCGTTTTTGGTGAAAAAACCCACCAGACGGGAATTTGACGGCTGCTGCAATGAGTTTTTGTGGGTTAGTATTTATGTGGCAAAAGGGCTGTGGCGGGACCAGGTGCTTTACGCCCAGGCTCATCTGAACGATCCGGTGCGCCTTGAAATGATGAAAATGCTGGACTGGTACATCGGCGTGAATACGGATTTTTCCGTTACCACAGGAAAATGCGGAAAGTACCTGAGGGAATACCTGGATGAAAAAAGCTGGGTAAAACTTTTGAAAACCTACCCGGACGGAAAAAGGGAAAATATTTGGGAGGCCCTGTTCACGATGGGCGATATCTTCCGCACCGCGGGACGGGCGGTGGGCAGAGCGCTGAAATACCCGTATCCGGAGGGGGAGGACCGCAGAGTCAAGGAGTATCTCCATCATATTCACGGCCTGCCCTGTGACGCCGCTGAAATTTACTGAGCCGCTCGTGGAAAGAAAATAGGTGGGGCGCTTCAACGGATATGCGGCGGGGCGCGGGAGGGAGGCGTCCTTGAAACCGGAAAAGGCCCGCGGCACGCCGCAGGGCTTTTTGGAATCCCTGGAATTCTGTAAAAAACCATGGAAATCAGAGCGGGGATATGGTATAAATAGAATAGTGATTGTAAGAAAACAGCTTCAGGGGAACCCCCTGATTACCGGCACGGAGCCTGCGGGTAACGGTTACCGGCGGGATCGTGCCGGATCAGCGTTTCGAAAGGTGGAACCTTATGCAGCAAACCATTCCTGCGGAGGAAGTGAAAACCGTACAGACGGAGCATTTTCTCTGCCCCAACTGCGGGGGCAATTTAAGATACGATATTAAGCGGCAGCTTTACTGCTGCGAATCCTGCGGGTCGCCCGACGAAATCATCCCGCTTCATGAGGGGATTCGTGAATATCCGCTGGACGGCTACCACAGCCGTGAGGCCCAAAACGTGGCGTTTGAGGGAGCTTCCTGCGTGTTCTGCCAGAACTGCGGCGCCCAGATCCTGTTCGGCCAGTACGATACGGCCACGGTCTGCCCCATGTGCGGATCTACCCAGGTGGATGTAAAAAAGCAGGAAAGCGGTATTCCGCCCGAGGGGATTGTCCCTTTCCGGCTGGATCAAAAGGAAGCCCAGGAAAAGTTTCATGCCTGGATTAAAAAACGGTGGTTCGCCCCGAATTCTCTGAAAAAGACCTATCAGGAGGGCAGGCTGACCGGCCTGTATATTCCCTTTTGGACCTACGATGCCAAGGCCGACGGATGGTTTACCGGCAGGGGAGGGCGCACCAGAACCTACCGCGACAAGGATGGCCACACCCATACCACTACCGATTGGTACCCGGTCAGAGGCTCCGTGGGACAATTTTTCAATGATCTCCAGGTTTGCGCCAGCGAGAAAAGCAACAGCAAGTATTTAAACGATGTGCTGCCTTACGATACGGTCAACGATATCAAGCCCTATTCGCCCCAGTACATATCCGGCTTTCAGGCGGAAAAGTACGCCTGGCGGGGCGACGCCTGTTTTCGGTTGGCTGAGCGGATGATCAAGGACGCGTTGGAAGCTCAGGCGAGGGATTCGATCCTTGCGATGGGCTACGATCAGGCACAGGTCCTCGAAGTTCAGTTCAGCTGTTCTAATGTGACCTACAAGCATGTGCTGCTGCCCCTATGGAGCGCGGTGTTCAGCCACAAGGGCAAGCTGTATCAATATCTTATCAACGGGGAAACCGGCAAGGTCAGCGGCGGGCGTCCCTACAGCGCGCCCAAGATCGTCGCGGCGGTTTTGGCGGCGATAGCGGTTTTGGCGGGACTTTATTTCCTGATCGAGTCTACCGGCGCCTATGCGGCGGAATATCACCCGCCGGCGGCTCAGATTCAGGCTCAGCAGGTGGATTTGGCGGAGTCTGGCTCTCCGGCGGAGGAAATCCTGTCCCGGGTCTCGCTTTCGCCGGTGTGGGATGAAACAAAGGCGGATGTTTAAAATAATTTTCAAGAGGTGGCCTGAAGCGTACAAGGATGGTTTTCAAAAAGGCCGAAAGGAGCGTTCCAGGATGACCGCTGCTTTTGAGGGGCAAAGCCTCGGATCAAGGCCGGCGGTGACAGCCGGAAAACAGCTTTCGCGCCGGGCGGTGAGGAAAACGGGCTGCGAACAGAATAGTGACAAGATGCGGAAAGGCGCTGTCAGCCCGGCAGCCGTCCGGTTAAGGGTGTAGGACGGGTGAGAACAATTCAGCGCTTTTATACTTTAAAGCCGTTTGACGGCGGCAGGCTCATTTCAGCGTGTTCAGCGTCCGGGAAACCCGGGGATTATGACATTTTTCTTTCAGTGAATCCATGCGCCGCACAGAAACCGGTGCGGAAAAATTATAAAATTGGGAAAGGCAGGAAAACAGCGTATGGCATGGTTTGGACAAGGCAGGGACACCATCGAATGGAACGAGTTTCGGGATGACGTTTTGTTTTATAGATGGCCCAATACGGAAATCAAGAAAGGGGCCAGGCTGGTGATCCGTCCCGGACAGCGGGCGATCTTTTTCGCGGGAGGCCAGCTGGAGGGCGTTTTTGAGCAGCCGGGCACTTATGATGTGGAAACGGATATCACTCCTTTTTTAAGCAGCCTAAAGGGCTGGTTTCAGCTGAGAGGAGACACCGGGCTGCGGGCGGAGGTATACTTTGTCAACGCCAAGGAGCTTTTGCTCAAATGGGGAACCCGTCAAAGGATCATGATCCCTACCCAGGAGGTGCCATCGGGTATCCCGGTAGGGTGCAACGGCAACCTGATTGTGGAGTTCAGAGATTATGTCCAGTTTATCAATAAGATCGCCGGGGTAAAGAGCACCTACAGCCTGTCTGACATTTCCGAACGGATTATGGGAGAGCTCAGCGGTATTGTAGCGGAAGCTGTTTTAGAGGGCCGGCAGAACGTAGGGCTCAACGCCCTTGTGTCCCTACAGGCCAACAGTCGCCGGCTGGCGAAGCAGATGTGCGCTGAACTGGACAAGGAATTAAGCGACATCGGCATGGGCGTGGCGGATCTGAACATTTTGAGCATCAACTACCCGCCGGAGGTCCAGAAGATGGCGGAAAAGGTGGCGTCTCAAAGCTTTGTGCAGGACGTGGGAAAATACGCCTCCATTTCCATGGCGGACAGCTTCGACAGCCCCAACGGCGGCGGGAATTTCGCGGCCATGGGCGCGGCGATGGCGATGGGCCAGCAGATGGCGCAGCAGATGGCGGGCGCGGCTCAGTCCAAACCGGCTGTTCAGCAGCCGCAGCCTTCTCAGGAGGCTGGCACATACGTCTGCACCGGCTGCGGCAAACACTATGCCAGCCCGGCAAAATTCTGCATGGAGTGCGGCAAACCGGTAGTGCGGGAGGCTCAGAACGCTCCTCAGGGGGATCGGTTCTGTCCTAACTGCCGGAAAATGGTCAGCGGAAAATTCTGCCCGGACTGCGGTACCCAGACGGTATAAGGAGATCCCGGCGGCCTGTTTGCGCCGCCGCGCGGCTGAAAGTGCGTCAAACTGCAATTTGTCAAAGGCCCTCTCACCGCTTTCGCGGGCTTTAACAAGGCGGAAAAACCCAAACGGTTAGGGGGAAAAGCCAGGGACAAAAAAGCGGCCCCTTTCCAATGGGTCAAGGGGTTCCGTGGAGGAGACGCTGTCACCCTGGCCAGGAATACGGCGATGTCTTAACAGGTTCACATTTACAGCAGTTAAAATAGAAGAGAAGTCAAAACCATGGGCGGGGCGGAAAACGCTCCGCCCGCTTCTGCTTTTGGAGGAATCAATCATGAGCGGTTTTGTCCATTTACATTTGCATACCGAATACAGCCTGCTGGACGGCGCCTGCCGGATCAATGAGCTGATTGATACGGCGGTAAGCCAGGGGGCGGCCTCGGTGGCCATTACCGACCACGGCTCCATGTACGGCGTGGTGGATTTTTATAAGGCCGCCAAGGCCAAGGGAATCCATCCGATCATCGGATGTGAGGTATACGTGTCTCCCCGGAAGCACACCGACAAAATCCATGAGTTTGATTCGGAAAACAGGCACTTGGTGCTTCTCTGCAAAAACAATACCGGCTATCAAAACCTGGCGGCTATGGTGTCGGAGGCCTGGATCAACGGCTTTTACAATAAGCCCAGGGTGGACGACGAAATGCTGGAGGCCCACAGTGAGGGCCTGATCGCTCTTTCCGCCTGTCTGGCGGGGGATATTCCCCGGGCCCTGGTGCGGGGAGACTATGACGCGGCCAAGGAAAAGGCGCTGAAATACAACCGGATTTTCGGTCAGGGGAATTTCTATTTAGAGCTTCAGGATCATGGGATCCGGGAACAAAAGCAGATCGCGCCCATGCTGATTGCCTTGTCCCAGGAGACGGGGATTCCCCTGGTAGTGACCAACGACTGCCACTATATTCACAAAGAGGACAGTAAGATGCATCAGGTCCTCCTGTGTATCCAGACCAACCATACCCTGGAGGATGACAATAACCTGGAATTTGGTTCCGACGAGTTTTATTTCAAAACAGAGGAGGAGATGCGCTCTCTGTTCCCACAGGTGCCCGAGGCCTGCGACAACACGGTGAAAATCGCGGAAATGTGCAATGTGGAATTTGAATTCGGCAACACCAAGCTGCCCCATTTCGAGGTGCCTGACGGACAGGATCATTTTGAGTATTTCCGGAACCAGTGCTATGAGGGCTTTGAAAAATATTACGGTACGAACGCCGACCCCTCTGTCCGGGAGCGGCTGGAATATGAGCTGAACACCATCAAAACCATGGGCTATGTGGACTATTATCTCATTGTCCACGACTTTATCCGCTACGCTAAATCCGTAGGGATTCCGGTAGGGCCGGGAAGAGGCTCCGGGGCGGGAAGCATCGCCGCCTACTGTATCGGGATTACGGGTATTGACCCTATCAAGTATAACCTGCTGTTCGAGCGGTTTCTCAACCCGGAGCGGGTCAGTATGCCCGACTTTGACATCGACTTCTGCTATGAGCGCCGCCAGGAGGTCATCGACTATGTGGTGCGGAAGTACGGCGCAGACCACGTGGCCCAGATCATCACCTTCGGCACAATGGCGGCCAGAGGCGCTATCCGGGACGTGGGACGGGCTATGGCCATGCCCTACGCCGCGGTGGATGTGATCGCTAAGCTGGTGCCTATGGAGCTGGGAATCACCCTGGAGCGGGCGCTGAAGGTTTCCCCGGAGCTGAAAGCCCGGTACGACGCCGACCCCCAGACCCGGGAGCTGATTGATATGGCGAGAAAGGTGGAGGGGATGCCCCGGCAGGCGTCCACCCACGCGGCCGGCGTGGTCATCACCGAGCAGCCGGTCAGCTTTTATGTGCCTCTGGCGAAAAACAACGACGCCGTTGTCACTCAGTATACCATGACCACACTGGAGGAACTGGGGCTTCTGAAAATGGACTTTTTGGGCCTGAGGACCCTGACGGTGCTCAGCGACGCGGAAAAAATGGTGCGCCGAAAGGAACCGGATTTCTCAATCGCCCATGTGCCGGATGACGACCCGGCGGTGTACCGGATGCTGGCGGAGGGCAGCACCAACGGCGTATTCCAGTACGAATCCGGCGGCATGAAGAACGTGCTGGTCCAGCTGGGACCTCAGTCTCTGGAGGATCTCATCGCCGTGATCTCCCTGTACCGTCCCGGCCCTATGGATTCCATTCCCAAATACATCGAGAACCGCCACCATCCGGAGCGGGTAACCTATCTGCACCCTCTGCTGGCCGGCATTCTGGACGTGACCTACGGCTGCATTGTTTACCAGGAGCAGGTCATGCAGATCTTCCGCACCCTGGCGGGATACTCTTTGGGCCGGGCTGATATCGTTCGGCGGGCAATGTCCAAGAAAAAGCACTCGGTGATGGAAAAGGAGCGGAAAATTTTCATTGAAGGCCTGGTAGGCGGGGACGGAACCGTGGAGGTGGAGGGCTGTATCCGGCGGGGGGTCAGCCGGGAGATCGCGGAAAAAATCTTCGCCGAGATGGAGAGCTTCGCCTCTTACGCATTCAACAAATCCCACGCCACGGCCTACGCCTGGGTCAGCTACCAGACCGCCTATATGAAGTACCATTATCCAAAGGAGTTTATGGCGGCCTTGCTGACCAGCGTGCTGGACAACGCCAACAAGGTGGCGGGCTACATTGAGGAATGCTCTAATATGGGCATTCAGGTTCTGCCGCCTAACGTAAACGAAAGCGGCAACGGCTTTACCGTTACGCATGGGTCCATCCGGTTCGGCCTGCTGGCGATCCGAAACCTGGGCCGTGGCTTTATCGCCCGGCTTTTGGAGGAGCGGGAGCAGGGCGGAAAATACACCTCGTTTTACCAGTTCTGCAAGCGGCTGCATGGCAGGGAAATGAACCGCAGAACTCTGGAAAGCCTGATTAAATCCGGCGCCTTGGACGGCCTCGGGGCCAACCGCCGGCAGATGCTCGCGGTGGCGGAAACCGTGCTGGACAACCTGGACGCGGAAAAGAAGCAGAATCTAGATGGCCAGATCGGCTTTTTTGAGGCGATGGGGCAGGCTCCCAGGGATGAAATTGCCTTTCCTGATGTGGAGGAGTTCCCGGCTTCGGAACTATTGTCCATGGAAAAGGAGATCACTGGCATGTATCTTTCCGGGCATCCGATGGCCGCCTATGCCCAGGCGGCGGCAAAGCTTAACGCTGCCAAGATCGGAGAAATTGCCGAGGCTCACGGGGAATATGACCGGTATCATGACGGTACTAACGTGACGCTTCTCTGTATTATCAACAGCGTCCGGCTGAAAACCACCAAAAACAATTCCACGATGGCCTTTGTCCAGATCGAGGATTTGTACGGCGGGATAGAAATGCTGGTGTTTCCTAAGGTGCTGGCTGAATTTGGCCATCTGCTGAAGGAGGGCTCTGTGGTTCAGCTCAAGGGCCGGGTCAGCGCCAGAGAGGAAGAGGAGCCGAAAATCATCTGCGAGCAGGTGCTGCCGCCTCCCGGCGGGGAAACAGAAAAGAAAAGCAGGCGGCCGGGGCTTTACCTTCGGATGCCGTCGGCCAGCTCAAGGGAAAAGGAACGGGCTGTGCTGCTGCTGGAAATTTTTGAAGGACCCACCCCGGTGTATTTTTACTACACGGATCAGAAAAAGTATTTGAAGGCCCCCGCCAGCCTGTGGGTGGATAACAACCCGGTGCTGCTGAAGGAGCTGCGCTATCAGCTGGGAGAAAAAAACGTGATCGTCATTGACTGATACAGAGGAAATATGGCAGTTTTCCGTAAAAAAATATTGGAAATATGTTCCTTTTGCAGAAATAAGGGGATATGGGAAAGAAATCCATGGTTGTGAGATGATTGTCCATATTGCTCTGTTGATTCTCTAACATTTTCTGCTTATAATAAATATGATAGATTAAGATGTTAAGGATAGGTCGGCGGAAGCGGCAGGGCTTGTGCCCTTCGGCTGATATTAGCAGCAATGATTTAAGATTTGGAGGGCTTGTCATGAGTATGAATTCCATAGCCGTATTGACCAGCGGAGGGGATGCTCCCGGCATGAACGCGGCGGTGCGCGCCGTTGCCAGAACGGCCATCGCGAATGGAATCAGGGTCATCGGCGTACGCAGAGGCTATAACGGCTTAATCAGCGGGGATGTTTTTGAAATGAATCTCCGCAGTGTTTCCGATATTATCCACCGGGGCGGCACAACCCTGTTTACCGCCCGCAGCCCGGAATTCAATACTCCGGCCGGCGTGCAGAAGGCGGCGGATACCTGCCGTGATCTTGGCATCGGCGGCGTTGTGGTTATCGGCGGCGATGGTTCCTTCCGGGGCGCCAGGGATTTGACCAACGCGGGAATCCCCTGTGTGGGTATTCCCGGCACCATCGATAATGATATCCAGTGCAGTGAATACACCATAGGCTTTGACACCGCTATGAACACCGCAATGGAAATGGTGGATAGAATCCGCGATACCGCTCAGTCTCACGACCGCTGCAGCGTGGTAGAGGTGATGGGCAGAAGGTGCGGGGATATCGCCTTGCTGACCGGCATCGCCGTAGGCGCCACCTCAATTTTGGTGCCGGAGGTAGAGTATGATTTCCAAAAGGATATCATCGACCGGATGCAGTTTACCCAGATGACCGGCAAGAAGCACTTTATCGTGGTAGTCGCCGAGGGCATCGGCGGCGTGGAGCAGCTGGCCAAGGACATTGAGGATAAGACGGGTATTGAGTCCAGAGCCACGGTTTTGGGCCATGTGCAGAGGGGTGGTTCTCCTACGCTGAGAGACCGTGTGGTGGCCAGCGAGATGGGTTACAAGGCAGTAGAGCTTTTGGTTCAGGGTAAGAGCAATCGCGTGGTAGCGATGCGGCATGGAGACATTGTGGACTTTGATATCACCGAGGCTTTGCAGATGAAAAAGCAGTTTAACAAGGAGCTTTATGATATCGCCCTTAAAATTTCCATTTAATCTGCTTGAAATTTTCGACGGAAAAAGGCCGGCTGGGAGTTATCCCAGCCGGCCTTTTTAGGTTTCTGCTTGCGGAGCCGCGCGGCTCATGGCTTTTATGCCCGTCTCCCAGAAAGCTTTCCTTTTGCGGCAGCCTATTTCACCGTTTGATTTGCGGCGGATTTTTCCGCCGCTGACGGCTCTCAAGCACCTGGCGTTACCTCGCTGGAGGCTCCCTTTGTGCCGTTAATCAATAAAGACGGCGGCATTTAAGCCTGCGGAAGCAGAGAAAGGCCAATAATCCTGGAATTTGATTTTTACTCTAACCCCGGCCGATTAAGAACGCAGCTTCAATTCTTCCGCGTAAGCTCGTATTTCTTCAGCAGAATGAAATTCCTCCGCTCTCTGGTTAATCGCTTCCTGCACTTCTTCGGGCAGACTGGCGAAATAGTTTCCTAAGTCCATATCCTCTGCAAGCCGATTGCTGAAAAGGATTGCTCCTCCGTTAAAAAAATTATCCATTTTATCACCCCGGCATTATTGTTTGTCAAAAAGACGGCTTCATGAGATGTATCATTTAGCAATTATGGAAATTTTTTCGAAACGCATGGTTTTACCGGAAAAGAAAAATGGGACAAGGAGTCGCTTCATACATATTATAGAAATGGGCAGAAAACGCTCCAGAAGCGAAAGGAGAAATTTTTATGGACAAAAGGGGAATTGACGTTAGTTCCTGGCAAGGGGTGATCGACTGGGACGCAGTGAAAAGCAGCGGCGTGGAATTCGCCATTCTGCGTTCCAGCTTTGGCTCGCCCAGCCCAAGCCAGGTGGATAATCAATTTTATAACAACGTAAAAGGAGCCCAGGCCGCCGGGATTCCCATTGGCGCTTATCATTACGGCTATGCGGTGACTGAGGAAGAGGCTAGGAACGAAGCGGGCTTTTTCCTCGACACAGTAAAGGGAATTCGATTTGAATACCCCTTGTATTACGACGTAGAGGACAGCGCTACCATGGGGAGCCTGGATCGGGACACCTTGACTAAGGTGATCCGGGCGTTCTGTGAGACGGTGGAAAAGGCAGGCTATTATGTGGGGATTTACGCCAGCCTGAATTGGCTGACCAACAAGTTTTATCCGGACCAGCTTCCCTATGACGTGTGGGTGGCTCAGTATTATTCAGAGGATCAGTATGACGGCCATCACGGCATGTGGCAGTATACCAGCGGGGGAACCGTTGGCGGGATCGCCGGCAAGGTGGATATGAATATAGCCTACCGCGATTTCCCGAAGCTTATTAAAGACAAGGGACTCAACGGCTGGGGCTCCGGGGAAAGCGGCGGATCAGGCGGCTCGGAAGAAGGTTCCGGCGGAGAGCGGGATGATCGGCTGGGAATCGGCCACTGTGTGGCGGATGTGCTGAATGTCCGTTCCGGGCCGGGAACCGACTACCCGGTGGTGTATCAGATTTCCACAGGAAATATGGTGGATGTGCTGAAGATCAGCGAGAACGGCTGGCTTCAGATCAATTGTCTCCACGGCGTGGGCTGGTGTGCGGCTCAATATATCCAATGGTCTCCCTTTGAATCCCAGCAGCCGCCGATTGGGATCGGCCGCTGCACAGCGGATGTATTGAACGTCCGCACGGGAAGCGGCCTGGACTATCCGGCAGCGTTTCAGCTGTCCCAGGGGAATATGGTCGATGTGCTCACAGCCAGCGGCCAGTGGCTTCAGATCAACTGCCTTCTGGGCTCCGGCTGGTGCGCTTCCCAGTATATCGACTGGTTCCGCACCAATTTGCAGGTGCCCGCCATCGGCGTGGGAAAATGTACGGCGGATGTGCTCAATATCCGTTCGGGTCCGGCCACGGATCTTTCCGTACTGTTCACTATTTCCGAAGGCAATATGGTGGATGTGCTGGAGGATAACGGCAGAGGCTGGCTTCGGATTCGATGCCTTCTGGGTACAGGCTGGTGCTCCGCTCAGTATATTGACTGGAGCAGGCACGACAAATAAAAAAGGCAAAAGCTCTCAAAAAAGCGCCGCGAAAATCCGCGGCGCTTTTCCGAAAACAATTCTTGCCTGACTTTCTGGTATGGCTTCAGCCTCTGCCCGGCTGTTCCATGTTGGGATAGATTAGCTTTAAAAAGGAATCGGGATAATGATTGTCGAGAAATTCCGTGATAATGTTGGTGGATGGCACGCCGTTGTGCCGGTCTGTTTGCCGGCGCACCGCAGCGGCGGAGATGACGATATCGAGGACCATCAGTACGATCAGAATCCAAGTGATTATAGTACCGGCCTTTACCGGCAAACGTTCGATATGCCGCTCTAAAAAGGGAAGCACATGCTTCATAAACACCAAGCCCAAAACGCCCCACATTACCGCGAAAGAAAGGCTGGTCCGGCCGTTAAGATTCAAAGGCTCGTTGCTGTATTCCCAGGAAACGGTGCCGAAGGCCATCTCCTGCACCCAGGAACAGACATATTCAAACAAGGCGCCGACCACGGCGCTGACCAAAAAGATGATGAAGCTGCTGGAATGCTTAAACCGGTACATCACTAAAGTGAAAAGCACGGCGCCTAAGCCGTAAACCGGGGAAAAAGGACCGTAGATCAAGCCTTGCCGGCTTTCAAAAAAGCCTTCGTTCAGATAGCACCAGAGCATTTCCACCAGACAGCCAATCACGCAGCCTACCAGGAATATCCAAAACAGCTTGTAGAAGCAAAGCCCCGTGGCGAAGCCGGCGGCCGGCGGCGTGCGCCGGGTTTTTGGCGAGGAATGCAGCACCTGCATATTTTTGTTTTTCATAGGCTTCTCCTTTGTTCTGTAATTTTATATGAGGGAATAGGGGGAGCGTCATATAGTAGGTAGTAGGACACAGTGTACCATAAATCGACAAATTCGTAAAGCTGCTGAAAACTTCTTGTTTTTGATTGTTCAGGCCGGGCTTCTTGTGTTACAATAAAATATGAAAAAAGCAGGCACTCCATACATAGGTTAAGAAAAGGAGAAGTTATGGGCTATAAAGAGGATTTTATCAGTATTTATCAGGAGCATATCAGCCGGGAGGGCTCCAAGGAGCTTTTAGAATGGCTGCAGACCACAGACTTTTTTACCGCTCCGGCCAGCACAAAATTTCATTGCGCATGCACCGGAGGATTGGTGCAGCACAGCGTCAAGGTGTATCAGGTGATGATGGAAAAGCATTTTGAGGAAGGCGCGGATAATCCGGAAAGCTTCGCGGTCTGCGCTCTGCTTCATGATTTGTGCAAAGCCCAGTTTTATAAATGCTCTACCCGGAACGTGAAAAATGAAGAAACAGGGCAGTGGGAAAAACAGCCCTATTTCAGCGTGGAGGATATGTTTCCCTACGGTCACGGGGAAAAATCCGTATTTCTGATTGAACGGTTTATGCGGCTAAAAACCTCAGAGGCTATGGCGATCCGCTGGCATATGGGCGGCTTTGATGATACTGCGAAAAGCGGCGGCTACGCTATCAGCAATGCGTTCGACAAATATCCCATCGCCGTAAAGCTTCATTTAGCGGATCTGGAATCCACCTATCTTAGGGAAAAGGGTACGTCCTCGGTCAACCGCCGGTAAGCGATCCGGCGGGACAGGCGGCAGCGGCCCCGGCACGCGGAATTTCCCCCGCGTGCCGGGGCTTTTTCTGCCTGAGGCTTTGATTTTTGGCGGGCTTCGCCGGGGGCAGACGCACAGAAAGCAATTTCGAAAAGCCTGAAAGGACTTAGCATCGAGGACCAAATTCTAAGCCGTTTTTTGTGGATTTGAATTTACAGGAAAACGACTAAAAAGACAGGCGCTTACATAAGTATAAACCAGAAGAATACTTGTTGGAGGTGCGGTATGAAATTTTGGAAAAGGGCTTTATGCCTGGGGCTTGGAGCTTTGCTGGCGGCGTCTGCCCTGCCGGTGACGGCGGGAGCGCTTTCGGAGGAGGATCTGACGGCACCCAGCGCTGTGCTGATGGAGGCGTCTACCGGAAAGGTGTTGTTTGAGAAAAATTCCCATGAGGTCAGGGCCTGCGCATCAATTACCAAGGTGATGACGCTGCTTTTGGTCATGGAGGCCATTGACCAGGGCAGGATGTCTTTGACGGATACCATTACAGCCAGTGAGCATGCGTCGTCAATGGGCGGATCAGATATTTGGCTGGAACCGGGAGAAACCATGTCCGCTGACGATATGGTAAAGGCTACGGTGGTGGCTTCGGCAAACGATGCGGCGGTCGCGCTGGCGGAGCATCTGGAGGGCACGGAGGAGGCCTTTGTGCAGAAGATGAACCAGCGGGCGGCGGAGCTGGGGATGAAAGACACGGTTTTTAAAAACTGCAACGGCCTGGACGAAGAGGGGCATGTAACCAGCGCTTACGATGTAGCGCTGATGTCTCGTGAATTGATCAAGCACGAGAAAATTTTTGATTATACCACTATTTGGATGGATACCCTAAGAGAGGGGAAAACCCAGATCGTAAATACCAATAAGCTTTTGAAAAGTTATAACGGGATCACCGGCTTGAAGACCGGCACCACCGGCGGCGCGGGAAGCTGTATCACCGCTACCGCGCAGCGAGACGGGCTGTCACTGATCGGCGTGGTGCTGGGCAGCGCTACGGGAAAGGAGCGTTTTACCGACGCTGCGGCCCTGCTGGATTATGGATTTTCCAATTATATGATTTACACCCCGGGTCTGCCGGAGGAGGCTTTGCAGCCGGTGCCGGTGGTGAATGGGATGCAGTCCCAGGTCGCGGTTGAATCGGCCGCTTCGGGCAGCGTTCTGCTGACAAAGGGCAGGGAAAAGGATCTAAAGACAGAAGTCAAACTGTCGGAATCGGTGGAGGCGCCCGTGGCCAAGGGCCAGCAGCTGGGAAAAATTGTATATACCCTGGACGGCGAGATGCTGACGGAATATCCAATTACCGCTGCTGGAGATGTGGAACAAATCAGCTTTTTTTCCGCATTGGGGATTTTAGCCAGAGAGCTTCTGCGGCTGTAAAGCAGCGGAAAAGCGCGGAAAGCCCGTGTTTGCTTTGGATGAAGAAAAGGAGGTATAGCAGTTGGAGTTTTTTCAAAGGATAAAAAATATACGGCGAAATTTTGACGAAATCGTTAAATTTCACAAAAACCGGACAAATAGACCTGGCTGTCCTTGCAAATTGTGCCGGGATATTGTAAAATAAAAAGTATCAAAAGGGCGGCGGAAGCGCCGTGGATCGAGGAGGTTCAATTATGGCTACAAAACTCAGCGCACAATACCTGGAGGGCTTTGTCAAGCCCCAGGAATGTGAAGCAATGGCCCCTCAAGTCAAGCTGGCCCATGAGGCCCTTCATGCCGGAACAGGCTTAGGCAATGACTTTTTAGGCTGGATCAAGCTTCCTACTGATTATGATAAGGAAGAATTTTCTAGAATTCAAAAGGCTGCGAAAAAGATTCAGTCCGATACGGATGTTTTTATCGTAATCGGAATCGGCGGCTCCTATCTGGGAGCCCGGGCGGCCATTGAGTTTTTAAAATCCCCAAACTATAACGCTTTAAAAAAGGATACTCCGGATATTTATTTCGCGGGTAACAGCATCAGCTCTACCGCTTTGGCTGAACTGATCGATCTGTGCGAGGGGAAGGATGTCTCCATCAATATGATTTCGAAGTCCGGAACCACCACGGAGCCTGCGATCGCATTCCGGGTTTTCCGGGAACTGCTGGAGAAAAAATACGGCAAGCAAGGCGCCAGGGAAAGAATCTACTGCACGACCGACAAGGCGAAGGGCACTTTGAAGAAGCTGGCCGATGAGGAGGGCTACGAAACCTTTGTGGTTCCTGACGATGTCGGCGGACGGTTCTCGGTGCTGACAGCCGTCGGCCTGCTGCCGATTGCGGTGTCCGGATGCGATATCGACGCTTTGATGTCCGGTGCCCGAAAGGCCCAGAATGACTTTATGGAGCCTGACCTCAATAAAAACGACTGCTATAAGTACGCCGCCTTACGGAATATCCTATACCGCAAGGGAAAAGAGGTAGAGGTTCTGGTCAGCTACGAGCCGTGCTTCACGATGATGAACGAATGGTGGAAGCAGCTTTACGGCGAGAGCGAGGGCAAGGACCAGAAGGGCCTGTTCCCGGCCTCGGTGGTGTTTTCCACAGATCTCCATTCTATGGGGCAGTTTATTCAGGATGGCAAGCGCCTGCTGTTTGAGACAGTGGTGCTGATTGATAAGGCCAAACGGGAAATCGTCCTGAATGAGGATAAGGACAACGTGGACGGATTAAATTTCCTGGCCGGCCGCTCCATGGCCTATATTAACGAAAAGGCCTTTGAGGGCACGGTGCTGGCCCATACTGACGGCGGCGCTCCCAGCATGGTGCTGCATATGGAGGAAGCCACTGAATTTGAGCTGGGTTATCTGATTTATTTCTTTGAAAAGGCCTGCGCTGTTTCCGGCTATTTGATGGGCGTCAATCCCTTTGACCAGCCTGGCGTAGAGAGCTATAAAAAGAATATGTTCGCCTTGCTGGGCAAGCCTGGTTATGAGAACGAGAAAGCCGCTTTGGAAGCAAGACTTGCAAAATAGCATGAAAAACCGCCGGTGGCGGAATAAATATACAGGAGGAGTATCCTATGATAACTCTGATTATTGGGAATAAAGGTTCCGGAAAAACAAAAAGACTGATCCAGCTGGCCAATGAGGCTGTGGAAAAGTCCAACGGCAATGTGGTAGTCATTGAAAAGGGCGCGAAGCTCACCTACGACGTATCCCACAAGGCCAGGCTGATCGACATCGAGCAGTATAATGTCAGCGGTTTTGATGCGTTTTACGGCTTCCTCAGCGGTATTTGCGCCGGAAATTATGATGTAACCGATATTTTTGTGGATTCCACTTTGAAAATCACCGGACGGGATTTTGAGGCTCTGGCCGACTTTGTCGCCAAAGCCAATGAGCTTGCCTCGCATTCCGAGGTGAAAATCGTCATGCTGATCTCTGCCGACGCCAGCGAGCTTCCGGCCCGGATCGACGCGGACTCTGTTAAGATCTAAGCCAAACGCTGTTAATAAAAAACGCCAGGTAATTTACCTGGCGTTTTTTATAGCTTGAATGCTTCAGCGGAGACTATTGACGGCCCCGCGAGGAATTAACCAGAGGAAGCAAGCAATCCGGCTGAATGGAGTGAAAGGCCGGCAGCGAAAAAGCTGAGCATCAGGCAGGCCGCCTCCGCCAGCTTTTAAACGCCGTCGCGGCGCTTGGTCAATTCCTGAAGCGTGATCTCGTAGGCCCGAAGCGGATGAGGATTATCCATCGGAGAAAGCTCAAACTGGGGCTGCTGCCTTTTTCCAAGCAGATCGGTGATATAGTCGAGAAAGCTGGGATTCTTGACCAGAATAGGGCCGGTCAAATGGGTGCCGAACACATTTCCCAGGCAAAGGCCCTCCCGAGGGTCGCCGGCTTGGTTGCCGGGGCCCATGGAAACGGTAAACAGCGGGGCTTCGATCCCTTTGATTAGGGTGCATTTATTAACAAAGCCCACGACCGGTTCCTTGATTTGCGCGCATTGGCAGATTACGTCGCCGGTGATGCGGGCATCGGTTTCCTGAACGGTAAATTTTGAAAAGCCGAGGGCAGGATATTCCCTTCCGCTTGCATCCGTGATGGAACTACCCAGAAGCTCGAAGGCGTTGCCGGTGAACAGAAGCACCGAACCCTGCCCTATGGCGGAGGCAAGCTCTCCGCGGTGGGGGAGAAGATCCGAGAGGGCCGCCTTTTGACTGCTTTCCATGCCTGCGCCGAGATAAATAAAATCATATTGAGAACAGTCAAAAGCATCTCCCAGGGTTTTGCGGTCCACGGTGATCTCAAGCCCCTGGTCTTTCAGCCGGCTGGCTAAGACCGCCATATTGGCGTATTCTCCATATAAATTCATCAGATCATAATACAGATGGAGCAGTTTCATGATTTGGCCTCCTTTTGCGGCTGGACATGGGAAAGGAATTTTCCCTTATCGGAAAAGCAGGTGACAGCCAGAATTTCGCCCACGGCATTTTCAGCCAGCCAGGAAACAGCCTCTCCGATATCGCTGATGACGGTGATTTTCTCCTGGGGAATTTCAGTGTAATCAAACCGGGTCGCCAGATCATTGCAGTAAAGACCGGCCAAAACGATCCGCTGGACATTTTCGCTCTTTAAAAGCTCAAAGTCAATGTCCCAAAGCCAGGAGACATCCGAGGTGAAATATTTGCGGCTCACCGCGTCTACGATAATAATCACGGTTTTCGGCCGGCCGCCGGCCACCGCCGCCCGCAGGCTCTGATCGTAGGAAACGGAATTTTCGTGCTTGGAGGCCAGCAGAACTCCCGGATGCCGGCCGATTGCAAAACAAACGATCCTGCCGTTTTGCAGGGTGTAGTCGCTGATGCTCCGCACTATGGACTCCGGCGCCACGCCCAGCAAAGAGGCGGCGGCAAAAGCGGCCAGAGTGTTGTACATCATGTAAAAGCTGGAAAACGCCAGCCGAAGCCTGTATTTTTCATTGATCACCACAGAGCTTTCATCCAGATCGGCGCTGGTGACCGTATAGGCGGTGGGACAGCTGCGAAGGCCGCAGCTGGGACAATGAAATTTTCCGATGTGGTTATAATGATAAAACGCATACTCTAAAGGCTGCTTGCAGTTGGGACAATATTTTCCATCATTGTAAAGGGAGGTGCAGCTGTCGGTGGATTGGGGAAGCCTGTCCGCTCCGAAATAAACGGTGTTGTCCCGTCCCAGGCCGAACTTGGAAACCAGCGGGTCGTCAGCGTTGAGCACCAGCTGGGTTTCGAGACGGATGCTTTCCTCGATGGCGTGGGCTACCCATTCCGGATGGCCGTTCCGGGTCAGCTGGTCCCGGTAAAGGTTGGTGATGATGTAATGGGTTGGAGAGAAATACCGAAAGGTATATTTGGCGAACCGCTCGTCGCTTTCAATTAAAATGATCTCGGGCTTGACCTTGCCGGAAAAAGTGCAGTGCTCCAGAATCAGGGTGGTAACACCCTCGATCTGATTCGAGCCTTCCTTGTTGTAGGCGAAGCTTTTCCCTGCATCCTTCAGGATGCGGGCGATCAGCTCCACGGTGGAGGTTTTGCCGTTGCTGCCGGTGACGGCGACAATATAGGGGGGCATTTTGATTTTACTCAGAATATCCGGGTCGAGCTTTAGAGCGATCTGTCCCGGCAAGGAGCTGCCCCGGCCGGTCAGCCTGCCGATCAGCCGGATCGTTTTGCAGACAAGAATCACAAAGAATTTTTTCATTCGTCAGGAAACCTCACTTTACTGGTTATACTGCTAAGAGAGAAAGGTAAAAGCGGAGCTTAAACAAGGAAGGGAAATTCCTTAAAAGGCGGCATTGCGTTTTGGGTAAAAGGCAGCGTCGTTAAGCTGCGGGACAAAAACAGAGCAAGCTGTCTGCCGTTTTCCGCCGTGCGCGCTGCTGAGAAGGAACCGGGCTCCCGCGCTAGGGTTATTATAGCATGTTTTCGGTTTCCTGCAAATGGAAACTGAGGGGAATTCCTAAGATTTTAGTTGACAAAGGGAACAAGAACCTTTATAATACTTAAGGTGTAATAGGGAGGATTATTTTATGCTGCTTGAATTAAAAAACTTGTTTTTAGAGGATGGCGGTAAAAAAGATCTTCATTATGAAATGGATTTGTCTCAGGTCGTCTTTTCGGGCGTGCGTCCGTTTATTACGCCGGTTTCGGTAACGGCGCAGGCTGAGAACCGGGCGGGAGCGATCCATTTAAAAGCGGATGTTGCGTTTGATTTCCGCTGCCCCTGTGACCGCTGTGCGGCGGAAACACAGAGGGCATACCGGTTTTCGTTTCAGCATGTTCTGGTAAACGCCTTAAACGATGAGGAAAACGACACGTTTCTTCTGGTGGAAAACGAGAGCATCGAGCTGGACGATCTGCTGCGGGAAGATATTTTGCTGGAATTGCCCACAAAATTCCTGTGCAAGCCGGATTGCAAGGGCTTGTGCCCTCAGTGCGGAAAAAACCTGAATGAAGGGAAATGCGGCTGTTCTGCGCGTCAGGTGGATCCCCGCTTGGAGATCCTAAAGAAACTGATAGACTGAGGAAGATTCCTTCCGACCTTTAATTCTGTAAGGAGGTGCTGACAATGGCGGTACCCAAGAGAAAAAGCTCTCACGCAAGAAAAAATACCAGACGTTCCAACGTTTGGAAACTGGATGCTCCTGCTTTGATGAAATGTCCTCAGTGCGGCGAGTTTAAAACTCCCCATAGAGTTTGCGGTAGCTGCGGTTACTACAAGGGCAGGGAAGTAATCAAAAAGGAAGCGTAAGCTGCTTTTTGATTTTTGAAAAAACAGAGGGGGAGAAATCCTTCTCTATTTTTTTATCTGAAAAAATAGAGAAACCGTAAAAACCTCAGTTTTTAGCTTTCATAGAAACACGGGCGGAAAGGGATGATCTTTTGGCGGTCACCATCAGCGGGGTGAGAAAGCACAGCCCGGCCTACCGGCATGGAATTCAGGCCGGGGAAAGGCTGCTGACCTTAAACGGCAATGAGATTATGGATGTGCTGGATTACCGCTTTTACCAATTGAATACAGCTTTGGTCCTGGAGTTGGAAAACAACCGGGGAGAACGCCGTACGGTTTCTTTGAAAAAGCCGGAATATGAGGAAATCGGCCTGGAATTTGAAACCTATTTGATGGATCGGCAGCACAGCTGCAAAAACAAATGCGTATTTTGCTTTATTGACCAGCTTCCGAAGGGCCTGAGGGAAAGCCTTTATTTTAAGGATGATGATTCCCGCCTTTCCTTCTTGTTTGGCAATTACGTGACCCTGACCAATTTGACGGAACACGAAATTAGCCGTATAATCAAAATGCACATCAGCCCTATGAATATTTCGGTTCACACCACCAACCCGGAGCTTAGGGTGAAAATGATGAAAAATCCCCATGCCGGCGAGGTGCTTTCGATTATCCGGCGGTTTGCTCAGGCGGGGATCAAAATCAACTGCCAGATTGTTTTATGTCCCGGCTATAACGACGGCGAAGAGCTGAAGCGCACGTTAAGCGATCTGGAAACCATGTGCCCCCAGGTTCAGGCGATAGCCGTTGTGCCGGTAGGAATCACCAGATACCGGCAGAATCTGCCTGAGATGCGTTCCTTTACCAAGGAAACGGCGGGGGAGGCCATTGATTTGATCGAAAGCTTTGGGGAGAAATGCCTTCAAAAGTACGGAACCCGGGTGGCTTATCCGGGCGATGAGTTTTATTTAAAAGCGGAAAGGCCGCTGCCTCCCGCTGGGTTTTACGAGGATTTTTCCATGCTGGAAAATGGGGTGGGGCTTTTGCCGCTGCTAATGGATGAGTTCTACAGTGCCCTGGAGGAAGCCGGGGAGACCGGGGGAAGGAAACGGGAAATCACCATTGCCACGGGAATGGCGCCGAGGGAATATATTCGAGGCTTTTTGGATGACGCAATAAAAAAATTCCCACACATTTCCGGACGGGTGGCGCCCATTGTCAACCGCTTTTTTGGGGAGACTATTACCGTCTCCGGCCTGGTGACAGGAACGGATTTGATCGAGCAGCTTTCTTCCGTAGACTTGGGAGACGAGCTGCTGATTCCCGCCTGTATGCTGCGGCGGGAGGGAGATTTGTTTTTAGATGACGTGAGCCTTCAGGATGTAGAGGCGGCCTTAAAGGTGCCGGTGCGTCCCGTGCCCAATGACGGCTACGCATTTTTGGATGCCATATTAGGGAGTGAGTCATAATGTCAATGCCAGTTGTTGCCATTGTAGGCAGGCCCAATGTAGGGAAATCGACTTTGTTTAATAAATTGATCGGTCAGAGGGTAGCCATTGTCAACGATACCCCCGGCGTAACCCGTGACCGGATTTACGGAGAGTGCGAGTGGAGAAGCCGGAAGGTCACCCTGGTGGATACCGGCGGAATCGAACCTTATTCCGACGACGTGATTTTGTCTCAGATGCGCCGCCAGGCGGAGCTTGCCATTGATACCGCAGATGTCATTGTGTTGGTGACGGACGTGAAAACCGGCGTGGTGGCAACTGACAGTGAGGTGGCGGCCATGCTGCTGAAAAGCGGCAGGCCGGTGGTGCTTTGCGTCAACAAATGCGACGGCATCGGAGAGCCTCCGGCGGAATTTTATGAGTTTTATAATTTGGGGCTGGGCGACCCGATCCAGGTATCGTCAGTCCACGGCCACGGCACCGGCGATTTGCTGGACGCGGTGTTTGAGCATCTTCCCGAGGAAGCGGAAGAGGAGGAAGGCCTTGAGAACATTCGGGTGGCGGTGATCGGCAAGCCCAACGCCGGAAAATCCTCCCTCATCAACCAAATCGCCGGAGAGGACCGGTGCATCGTTTCTGATATCGCTGGAACTACCAGAGACGCTATCGACACCCAGATTGAGAATGATTACGGCCGGTTCACTCTGATCGATACCGCGGGCATCCGCAGAAAAAGCAGGGTGGATGATGAGATTGAGAAATATAGCGTGATCCGGGCGCAGATGGCCATCGACCGTTCCGACGTATGCGTGATTATGATCGACGCCACCGAGGGCTTTACTGAGCAGGATTCCAAGGTGGCGGGACTGGCCCATGAGGCGGGAAAGGGCTGCGTCATCGCGGTAAACAAATGGGACGCCGTGGAAAAGGACGGCAGAACTATGCAGGAATACCGGAAAAAGCTGGAGGTGGATTTCTCTTTTATGGCCTACGCGCCGATGGTTTTCATCTCCGCCAAGACAGGCCAGCGGCTGGATCAGCTGTTTGAGCTGATCCAAAGGGTGGCTAACTTCAATGCCATGCGGATTACTACCGGTATGCTCAACGATGTTCTGGCTCAGGCGACCGCCCGGGTGCAGCCGCCTACGGATAAGGGAAAAAGGCTGAAGATTTATTATATGACCCAGGCTTCCACTAAGCCGCCTACGTTCGTGTGCTTTGTGAACCGGGCCGAGCTCTTCCATTTTTCTTATCAGCGTTATTTGGAAAACAGAATCCGGGAGACCTTCGGGATGGAGGGAACCCCTATCCGCTTTTTGATTCGTGAGCGGGGAGACAAATAAGAGAAAGGGAGAGGCGGTTTCTTCATGGAACAGGTGATAGCTTTACTCAGAGATTACGGCTTGCAGATTTTAGCGACTGTGGTCATCGGTTATTTGGTAGGGAGCGTCAGCTTTTCGATTATTTTTACCCGGCTGTTCGATAAAAAGGATATCCGGACCATGGGCAGCGGCAATGCTGGCTTTACCAACGTGCTGCGTTCGGTGGGAAAGCTTCCGTCCATTTTGACCTTCATATTCGATTTTGCCAAGGGCCTCTTGGCGGTTTACTTAGGGATGCTCATTTTCCAGGCATCCGGCGCGCCATTTATCGTGAAGCAGTGCGGAATTTATCTGGCGGGGGTGGCGTGTATTCTGGGCCATGTTTTCCCGCTTTATTTTCACTTTAAGGGCGGAAAAGGGGTTCTCACATCCGCCGCGTTGATTTTAATCATTGATTGGCGCATCTTTTTAATTGTGGTCGGCGTGTTCCTGATTGTTTTTCTAATTTCCAAGATCATTTCCCTGGCATCCATCAGCGCCGCGGTCAGCCTGCCTATCGGCACTTTTTTGGTAACCTATTTTGCCGATTATCGGCCGAACCTGAGCTATAGCTTCGACAAAGGATATTCCTTGGCCTACGTTGTGGTTACTACAGCGTTTTCCCTGATTTTGGCGGCCTTGGTGGTGGGAAAGCACCATGCTAATATTGGGCGGATCCTGCGGGGCGAGGAAAAGAAGATTACCGCCAAGAAGCGGAAAAATTAAAATAAAAAGGCCGGCGTGGATAAGAGCTTTTTGCTTCACAAGCTCTTATCCACGCCGGCCTCATTTAGATGGTATCAGCGAACCGTAGCTATGCTGTTAAAAACTCTTTCCAGGCAGCGATAATAAAAGGGACCGGCTTTACCGGTCCCTCTCTTTTTATGGTTTTGAAAGGCTCGCTTTCTTCGTTGCCATTACACAGCGCGGGTAACCTTACCAGAACGCAAGCAACGGGTGCAGGCATAAATACGCTTCGGGCTTCCATTCACAATTGCCCGTACACGCTTAATGTTGGGTTTCCAAGTTCTGTTGGAACGTCTGTGTGAGTGAGATACCTGAATGCCAAAAGCCATGTCCTTGCCACAAATTTCACACTTAGCCATGAGTGTGCACCTCCTTTTAGCGCTATCGATAACGTTAGATATTCTATCAGATTTCGGCCTGGATTGCAAGCTTTTTTTCCGTAAAACTGAAAAACTCCCCCTTTTATTCTTATTTCGTTCATAAAAAGCCGATTCTCTTGTATTTTTTTTTGCCAGGCGATATAATACTAATCAAGTAAAAGGAGTGAATTTGCCCATGCTATGGTTTTTACAGCCTGGAGTTACTTTGGAAACAGTTTTTATGCGGGTCTTGTCCGTTTTGGTCATTATTTTGCTGGTGCTGCCTCTGCACGAGTGCGCTCACGCCTGGGTGGCGTACCGAATGGGAGATTCCACAGCGAAAAACCGGGGAAGGCTTACGTTAAATCCTCTGCCCTCCATTGATCCGATCGGCGCCCTGTGTATTCTGCTGTTCGGCTTCGGCTGGGCAAAGCCTGTGCCGGTGGATTCCCGTTATTTCACCAAGAACGCGAAAGCTAAAATGGCCCTTACCGCTTTGGCGGGGCCTGTCTCTAACCTGCTGGCCGCTTTCGTCGGCGCGCTGATTTTCTATTTAATCGCTTTTTTGACCGGCTATTCCACCAGCGTGATTATGAGCTATGTGGCCACCTTTTTCCTGTACTATATTACTATCAATATCAATCTGGCTGTGTTCAACCTGATTCCTTTGCCGCCGCTGGATGGTTCCCGGATTTTAGCGGCGTTTTTGCCGGACCGCATGGTGTATCAATACTACCGGTATCAAAATATCATTATGCTGGCGGTTTTTGTCCTGCTGTTTACCGGCGTGCTCAGCCGCCCTCTGGGCTGGCTTACAACCCAGGTTTACAATGGAATTATGAATTTGGCGGCTCTGCCTTTTTCATTCGCATAAATAAGGGACGCCGTTTATGGAAAAGCTATCCTATAAGCTTCCGGTGTTCGAAGGCCCTTTGGATCTTCTTTTGCACCTGATTACAAAGAATAAGCTCAATATCTACGACATTCCTATCGCGGAGCTTCTGGACCAGTATATGGAGCAGATCCGGGCCATGCAGGAGGAAGATCTGGATATCGCCAGCGAATTTCTGGAAATGGCCGCAAGGCTGGTTCATCTGAAAAGCGTTTCTCTGCTGCCAAAGCATGAGGAGGCCGAGGCCTTAAAGCAGGATTTGACCGGTCAGCTCTTGGAATACCAGGAGTGCAAACGGATCGCCGCCGTTCTGGCTCAAAGAGCGGAGTTTAATACCTTTGTCCGGCAGCCTGAGGCGGTGGAGTTTGACTCGGCGTACCAGAGGAAACACCATCCGGAGGAAGTTATGGCCGCGTATCAAAACGCTGCGGGCAGGGGAAAGCGAAAGCTGCCCCCGCCGCCGGAGGCCTTTTCCGGTATTGTCACCCATAGGATCGTGTCGGTATCCTCTAAAATTATCCATGTGCTGAGGTGCCTGTGGAAAAAGCATGAGGTGGAGTACGACCGGGTCTTTGAGGACAGCCGCGAAAAGTCGGAGCTGGTAGCCACCTTTTTGGCGGTGCTGGAGCTGGTCAAGGGAAAGCGAGTCCGGATTGAGGAAGAAAGCACAACGAGAAAATTGAAATTGTTAGGCGGTGGTGGTAAGGTTTGGAGATCAAGGAGTACCAAGCAGTCATAGAGGCGGTTCTGTTCGCCAGCGGCGAGCCGGTTTCCGTTGACCGGCTGGCGGAGATTTTGGAGCTGGACAAGCCTACTGTGCTGAAGCTGGCCCAGTCCCTTCAGGAGCGCCTGGAGCAAAAAGACAGCGGGGTATGCCTGCTGCGGATCGACAACCAGTTCCAAATGGCCTCCAAGCCGGAATATGGAGATATTATCCGCAAGGTGATGGATATGCGCCGGAATGTGCCGTTGTCCCCGGCGGCGATGGAGGTGCTTTCTATTGTAGCCTATAACCAGCCGGTGACCAAAGCCTTTATTGAGCAGATCCGGGGTGTGGACTGCTCCGGCGTGCTTCAGAGCCTGACAGTGAAGGAATTGGTAGAAGAGAAGGGACGCCTGGAGCTTCCCGGCCGGCCGCTGTTATACGGCACTACAGATAATTTTTTAAGATGCTTTCAGCTTTCCAGCTTAGAGGAGCTTCCGCCTCTGCCGGAAAAGGAAAAGGCCCAGGAGCCTTCCGAGGAGGGGGAACAGGAGAAGGAGCTTAAGCTATGACGGCGCTTTGGATTATCCTGGGGATTTTTGCTTTTTTGTTTCTTTTGCTGCTTTGTCCCATTACGCTGACTGCCAGCTACGAAACTCAATTGGAGGCTAAGCTGCGTTTTTTATTTTTCAGCTACCGGCTGGCGCCGAAAAAAGAGAAAAAGCCCAAAAAGAAGGGAAAAGCGAAAAAACAGGAGGAAGGCTCTCCCGCCGTCCAGGAGTCTAAGCTTAAGCAGCTGATTAAGGAACGAGGGTTTGCGGGCTTTTTACGGCTGATGAAGGAACTGGCACAGCTTTTGACCGAGGCCGTGAAAGACTTTTTAAGACACGCAAATGTGAAAGAATTGGAGCTTCGGTTAACCGCTGCCGGAGAGGACGCCGCGGATACCGCTGTGAAATATGGATACGCTTGTTCTGTGGTGTATCCTGTGGTGTCTATGATTACGGCGCTTTCAGGCTGTAAAAATTATAAGGTATCGGTAATTCCTGGATTTCGAGAAAAGGAAAGCAGTGTATTCTGCTATATCAAGATTCGTTTTGGCCCTATTTTTTTAGTGGCTTCAGGATTTAAAGCCCTGCATAAGTATTTTAAGCTGGTATTAAACCAGAAAAAAGTGGAAACCTTGAAAATGGAGCAAACAATCGCTGATTAAGCGAGATGGAAAATCGCCTTTAGATCCTAAAGGACTAGAGGGATGAGACGATTTTTAGAAAATAAGGAGGACTTGTCCATGAGCGACCATCCAATCGAAAGCATGATGAATACCACGATGGAAAAAATAAAGACCATGGTAGACGCCAGCACCATGATCGGCGATCCGATCACTACGCCGGACGGCACGGTGATCATCCCGGTTTCCAAGGTGTCCTATGGGTTTGCTTCCGGCGGTTCGGATTTTGTCTCGAAGAACGCTGCCAGCAAGGATTTGTTCGGCGGCGGGGCGGGCGCTGGGATTACCCTGACGCCGGTAGCGTTTTTGGCTATTCACGAAGGGGAGGTAAAGCTTTTGCAGGTGGATCCCTTTAACAGCACCGCCGACCGTGTGGTGGGAATGGTGCCGGATGTCGTGGATAAAATCAGCGGACTGTTTTCCAAAAAGGACAAAAAGAAAAAGGAACAGCCTGAGGAGAAGCCTGCCAAGTCCAGCATAGACGATATCGATCTCAGCGATCCGCTGGTATAACCGTTGAATAATCGGGCAACCATCTGCATACATGTGTAAGGGCAGGTGGTTGCTTTGTTAAAGAAAAGAATCAAATTATTATGCGCTTTGCTGGCTGCAGCTGGAATCCTTACCAGCGCGGGAACGCCGGCGGCGGCCAACGGCGGAGAGCCTTCCGTTTCCGCTAAGGCGGCGGTTCTGATGACTGCGGACAACAGTACGGTGCTGTACGAGAAAGCCGCGGAGGAAAAGCTGCCGATGGCCAGCACGACTAAAATTATGACGGCGCTTCTGACCTTGGAAGCGGCTCAGGCAGAGGACCGTCAGGTGAAGATCACCGATGAAATGGTCCGGGTGGAGGGCTCCTCTATGGGCTTGAAGCCGGGGAATGTGGTAACCCTTACGGCGCTGGCCCAGGGGATGCTTTTGTGCTCCGGCAACGACGCCGCCAACGCGGCGGCCATCGCGATCGCCGGTTCCACAGAGGAATTTGCCAAGCTGATGAACCAGCGGGCGAAGCAGATCGGCATGAAAAACACCAATTTTGTCACACCCTCCGGACTGGACGACGAAAATCACTATACGACAGCTTATGATATGGCTTTGCTGGGGGCTTGCGCTATGGAGAACCAAAGGTTCAGAGAGATCGCTTCCCAGAAAAGCATGCAGGTTCAGTTTGTAGAGCCGGACATGAAATACACCTTCGGCAACCATAACCGGCTGCTTACCGCTTATGAGGGGTGTATCGGGGTGAAAACCGGCTTTACCAAAAAATCCGGCCGGTGCCTGGTTTCCTGCGCCGAGCGGGATGGCGTCCGGCTTGTGGCGGTGACGCTCAATGCGCCCGATGACTGGAACGACCACAAGGCTATGCTGGATTACGGCTTTTCTAAGGTGAAGCAGGTAAGCTTTGACGATACAGCCTTAGGACTCCAGGTGCCTGTTGTCGGCGGCGTTCGGGATTCCATTAGCGTCAATGGGGCGTTTACCGCCGGCGCCTCCGTTTTAGCGGAGGAGGAAAGCGGGATCGAGAAAAGAATCGAGGTACCCGCCTTTCTCTATGCTCCGGTGAGAAAGGGACAGACGGTTGGAAAGCTCACTTATGAAATAAACGGGAAGGTGCTGGCTTCAGTGGATTTGCTGGCGGGCGAGGACCTGCCGGCCCAGATCAAACAGAAAAGCCTGTGGGAACGGTTTCTGGATTGGTTCCGGTAAAAATGCTGTTAGACATGAGGAGACTGGGAGAACCCTAAACCGTTTTTGATTTCACCAAATACAGCACAGCCGTCCGGCTGGCTTGAATGATGCGGATGACGGGTAAAATTTGCCAGGCATCGGCCATGGCCGGGGGCTTTCCATTTCGAAATAGAGCAGTGCGCGGCCAGACTGGCTGGGCCTGGATTAGAATTGCAACTCAATTTTAGGAGAAGTGAAACATGCAGGATCAAAAAATACGGCTGCAAAAGATGCTGGCCGATTGCGGGGTGGCTTCCCGCCGGAAGGCGGAGGAGCTGATCCAGCAGGGAAAAGTAAAGGTTAACGGGCATGTGGCCCAAATCGGTGACAAGGTGAACCCGAAAACGGATCATGTGACCGTAGCCGGACGCAGAATCGTGGCCAGCCGGCAGTATTACTACATAATGCTGCACAAGCCCAGAGGATATGTGTCCACCATGAGCGATGAAATGGGCCGCAAGTGCGTGGCGGAGCTGGTTAAGGATATCCCGGCAAGGGTTTATCCCGTGGGCAGGCTGGACCGGGATTCGGAGGGCCTGCTGCTGATGACCAACGACGGGGAGTTCGCCAACCTGATCATGCATCCCAGCAAGCACGTACCTAAAACTTACCGGGTTACGGTACGGCCGGATATTTCCGAGGAGCAGCTGGCGCTGATGAATGTAGGCATGGAAATCGATGGGGTGAGAACCGCCCCGGCGGACGCCTGGGTCATCAGCCGGGAGCCGGGCAGAGTGGTTTTGGAGATCATTCTGAGGGAGGGACGAAACCGGCAGATCCGGAAGATGTGCGAGCAGCTTGGAGTGGAGGTAGCCAGATTGAAGCGCGTTGCGGTCGGACAGGTTAAGCTGGGGATGCTCCAGCCTGGAAAGTGGAGAAATCTGACTCTGGATGAGGTCAAAAGGCTGGCCCCAGCCTTAAAACGATAAGAAAGCCGGCTTTGACAAAGCGTTTTTAACGGCGGTTTTATTACCCGTTGTACGGTCAAAATGAAGAGATAAAAACGATCTGAAAATGACATGGAAATGGAACTAATCAGCAAAAAGAAGGAGTGGTTGTGATGTTGACGATTTTACCGGAGCAGGACAAGCAGAAAAGCGGAGAAAGGCTGAATACCGCTTACGCGGCCAGCGGCTATGAGAAGGAGTCCGGAAAGGATCCGGCGCTGCTGGTAGTGCGGGAGGGAGGCAAGGAGCTTGGTTATATTGCCGTGGATGTGGACAAGACCTCTGTGCGGATCTTAGATTTCCAGCTGTATGGCTGTACGGATTACCGGGATATGGACGTGGACCAGTCGGAATACTGTGAAATGATGATCCGTTCGGCGGCCTCTTACGCCTTAAACCGAAACCTTTTCCATATGGAGACCAAGCTGGTTTCTATTTTCCCTTTGGTGAAGCGGTATGGTTTCCGTAAGGATGACGAAAGAATGGGGATGGAGATTTTTAAATTAATTAAAAACTGCAAAAATTGTTAAAGTTTTATCTAATATACCTTGTTATTTGACGGAATTTATACTATAATGTAAATCAGTTGCGTTGATAATTTCTCAGTAAAAAATGGAATGGAGGAACAAGGATGAGTATAGAAAGCAAGCTCGCTTTTTTGCAGGAAACCAAAGCGGCAAATGCACAGACGAAAGCCTATCAGCGTCTTCAGCTCCTTTTTGACGAGGGGACCTTTGTAGAGATCGACAGCTTTACAAAATCCGGAGACGGCAGGGCGGAGGCGGCTGCCGGCTTTGGCTCTGTAGACGGCTGCCCGGTATACGCGTTCGCCCAGAACAGCGACGTAGAGGGCGGCGCCATGAGCAAGGCTCAGGCCGCGAAGATCTGTAAGGTTTATGAATTAGCGGAAAAAACAGGAGCCCCGGTGGTGGGAATTTATGATTCCATCGGCGCCCGTTTGAATGAAAGCTGCGAAATGCTGGCGGCCTACGGCGATGTGATGCTGAAGGCCAACAACCTTTCCGGCGTGGTACCCCAAATCGCTGTGATCGCGGGCCCCTGTCTGGGAGCCAGCTCCATGATCGCGGCGGCGGCGGACGTGGTAATCATGTCTGAGGATGGCCAATTCGCTTTGCAGACCAACGGCGAAGGCGGAGACCTGAAGGAAGCTTCTGAGTCCGGCCTGGTTCATCTGACCGCTAAGGATGACAAAGAAGCGGTAGCCAAGGCCAGAGAGCTGATCACCCTGCTGCCCTCCAATAACCTTTCCGGCGCGCCGATCACCGATTTTGCCGATTCCGCCGCTGAAACCGACGGAGAGTCCGGCGCCTCTATTATCGCCGCCGTTATGGATCAGGACAGCTTTATTGAGTTTCAGGCTGGATTCGGCGCCGGCTTTATCACCGGCTTGGCCAAGCTGGGCGGCAACACAGTAGGCGTAGTAGCCAGCGAAGAAAAGACAGCTGACGGCAAAGCCTGTGAAAAGGCGGCCCGCCTCGTTCGCTTCTGCGACGCTTTCGCCATTCCTGTGATTACCTTTGTGAACGCTGAAAGCTTTTGCTGCATCAAGGCGGCCTGTAAGCTGACCAACGCTTATGCCGAGGCGACCACCGCGAAGATCTCTGTGATTACCGGCGAAGCCTACGGAGCTGTTTATATGGCCTTGGCGGGCGCTGCGGCCGGTGTGGATGTGGCTTATGCTTGGCCGACCGCTTCCATTTCCGCTTTGAATCCTACCACAGCGGCTGTAATGCTGTGGAGCGATAAATTGAAAGGCTCTTCCAATCCGACCGCTGACAGAGCGAAGCTGATCGCGGAATACAAGGACCAGGAGGCCTGTCCGTTTAAGGCGGCTGGCGACGGCTTTGTGCAGGATGTCATCGAGCCCAGTGAAACCAGGCTGAAGCTGTATGCCGCCCTGGATATGCTGGCTGGAAAGCGTGTGACAAGACTGCCGAAGAAACACGCCAACAATCTTTAATTCGTAAAAGCTTAAATTGGTAAAAATTAAAATTTAAGATAATAATGGAGGTTTCTCATGAAAAATTTAAAGATCACCGTGAATGGTACCGCATATGACGTACAGGTAGAAGAAGTAGCCGCAGGCGCCGCTCCTGTTGCTGCTCCCGCTCCGGCTGCCAAGCCTGCCGCACCCGCCGCTGCTCCTGCTCCGGCCGCTGCGCCCGCTCCGGCCGCCGCTCCGGTACCCGCCGGTGCTGAGACCGTAAATTCTCCTATGCCCGGCACCATTGTCAGCGTGAATGTTTCCGCCGGCCAGAACGTGAAAAAGGGCGATGTGCTGGTAGTTTTAGAAGCTATGAAGATGGAGAATGAGATTATGGCTCCTCGTGACGCTGTGGTCGCGAGCGTGCAAGTAAACAAGGGAGACAGCGTCGATTCCGGCACTCCTCTTGTTTCCCTCCAGTAAGGAGGCGCGGTTATGGCTAAAAAGATTTTAATTACGGACGTCACCCTTCGGGACGCGCACCAGTCTTTGATCGCCACCAGAATGACTACCGAGGAAATGCTGCCGATCCTGGAAAAAATGGACAAGGTGGGGTTTTACTCTCTGGAATGCTGGGGCGGCGCGACCTTTGACGCTTGTCTCCGTTTCTTAAACGAGGACCCGTGGGACAGACTCCGCACCATTCGGGAGAAATGCCCCAATACCAAGCTGCAAATGCTGTTCAGAGGCCAGAATATGCTGGGCTACCGCCATTATGCCGACGACGTCCTGGAATATTTCGTCCAGAAGTCTGTGGCCAACGGTATCGATATCATCCGTATTTTTGACGCTTTGAACGATATCAAAAATCTGCAAACGGCTATTAAGGCCGCGAAGAAGGAAAAGGCTCACGCCCAGGTTGCCATTTCCTATACCACCGGCCCGGTATTCACTACGGAATACTATGTGGATTACGCTAAGCGCATTGAGGAGACCGGGGCGGATTCCATCTGTATTAAGGATATGGCGGCCTTGCTGACTCCTTATACCACCGCCGAGCTGGTCACCGCCTTGAAAGAGGCTGTCAGCATTCCGATTCAGCTTCACACTCACTACACCTCCGGCCTGGCTTCCATGTGCCTGCTGAAAGGCATCGAGGCTGGCGCGGATATTCTGGATACCGCAATGTCTCCGCTGGCTCTCGGAACCTCTCATGCTCCCACTGAGTCTATGGTGGCGGCTCTGAAAGGCACCGAGTACGATACCGGCTTGGATCTGATCCTGCTTAACGAGATCAGAGATTACTTTATGACCTTGCGCAAAAAGTATCTTGACAGCGGTTTGTTAGATCCCAAAATGCTGGCTACTGATGCCAACGCCTTAATTTACCAGGTGCCGGGCGGAATGCTTTCTAACCTGCTTTCTCAGCTGAAGCAGGCCGGCAAGGAGGATCAGCTTCAGGATGTGCTCAACGAGGTTCCGCGTGTCCGTGAGGATTCCGGTTATCCGCCGCTGGTTACCCCCACCTCGCAGATCGTGGGTACCCAGGCGGTGTTCAATGTGATCACCGGTGAGCGGTATAAAATGTGTACCAATGAGTTTAAGGATATGGTAGCCGGCAAATATGGCACCACTCCTATGCCTATTGATCCTGAGTTCCAGAAGAAGATCATTGGCGACGCGCCTGTGATTACCGGACGCCCGGCGGATCTGCTGGAGCCTGAGCTGGATACCTTGCGGAAGGAAATGGCTCAGTGGAGCGAGCAGGAGGAGGATGTGCTCTCCTACGCTATGTTCCCGAAGGTGTCTCTGGACTTCTTCAAAAAGCGCCAGGAAAAGAAATATGGGATTGACGGCAAGCACGCCGATAAGGAAAAAATGATCCATCCCGTGTAAAATGAAGCTAAAAGCGGTTGACTTATTCTTTTGTCAGCCGCTTTTTGTTTTGAAAAAAGCGGAACTGTTTTCAAAACAATAGTCATTAGATCGCAAGAACAGAAACAGGAGAGTCCAAGGCGCTCCTTTTTCTATTTCGCAAGACGGCCGCTGGCGCCGCCAGGGGCGCCTTATTTAAAGTGAAAGCCAGCGCGTCATTTAGATGCTGGCTTTTTGAGGCTTAAGGCCTTGCCCATGCCTCTTTTGGAGGTGGGCATAGCTGGAAATAACCTTTGAATCATTGAGAGGAGATTAACCGATATTATTTCTATCTATTGTCTGGAAGCTTAAGCTTTGCCGGGGGAAATTTAACGCTTTATGAAAGATATGGCCCTTGATCTGCCGTGAAGATTGATATTGACAAAAGCAGGGTTTTATATTATACTACCTGTTGGCTTACCTGTTCTGTTAACTTATATTTTTGTGGACGGTGCCGTTTAGTCAAAAAATAGACGCTATTTTGCTCAAACTGCAAAATAGCGCCTCTAAATTTGGGGTTAATTTATTTCTTTAAAAGTATAATATAAAGGAGCCGATTTTGTTATGAAAAAAGTATTGTCTAGCGTGCTTGCTTTAGCAATGGTTTTTGCTATGGCACTGTCCTTCACTTCCTGCAACAATGGTAAAATCGATTCGATTGAAGCTTTTGTTGCTACTGATGAGATGCAGTCTCAGATCAAAGAGGCTAAGGAATCCGTAGAAGACGGTACTCTCACCATGGATATTGTGGCTGAGGGCAATAAGCTGGTGTATGTCTATACCTATCAGACGGATTTGGACATTGAGGCTACTAAAGAAGCGCTGGCTACTGCTATCGAACAGCAAGCCTCTGTCTTCGAGAATGTGGCTAAAGAAATCAAAAATGCCGTAAATGTTGAGAATCCTATTGTTGAGGTCAGATATCTGGCAAAAGACGGTACAGAGATTTATTCTCAGGAATTTACCGCGGCGGAATAAAATATGATACTTTAAAGAGTCCAGCGGCAATTCCGCTGGACTCTTTCTTTATGATAAAATTTACAATAATATTTGAAAAGCGGCTCTGTTTGGGATAAACTAAGGATAGCCTTTTATATTTACAGATGGAGATGATGATTCTATGAGAAAGACTGCATATGGGTTCCTGATATTAGTTTTTGTGATATTATCGGTTTTGATCACTGGCTGCACTGGGCATCAGTATGACACACTGGAGGACTTTCTGGCAGGCGAGGAGATGCAGTCCTTGATAGAGGAGGACAAAAGCGCGCTAGCAGATAGTGGATTAAGCTTAGAGGTTACCAGCCGCGAGAATCAATTGATTTATACGTACACTTACTCACAAATGCTGGAGGTGGAAACAGCAAAGGATATTTTGAAAGAAGGAATGGAGGCGGAATGGGATGCCTTCCAAAAATTTGCGGATGATGTGAAGAAATCGGTCAAGGTGGAAAACCCCGTGGTCGTAGTGCGATATTTGAATCCGGACGGAACGGAGATCTATTCTGAAACCTTCTCTGCAGAATAAAAAATACGAGGGGAGATTCATAAAGCCTGTCTGGCCACCGGCAGGCTTTATTTTTGCGGATTGGGAGAAAAGAAGATACGGCCTCAAAGGAAGGAACTTCTGAAAATAGAATTTTAGGAAAAGAAATTTCACGACGTTTTTTAAATATTTACGTAAAAGCTATTGACAAATTTAACTGTAATAATTATAATTACAATTGCAAACTGAAACAAAATAGATTACAGTTAAAAGATAATGGATTCCTTGGCAGAAAGCGTAATAGGAAAGGGAAGAATTATTATGAACAGCGAATTTTGTATTGCGGTTCACGGCCTGGTATTTTTAAAATTAAAAAAACAATGCTTATCTAGTGAGGCGTTGGCTGAAAATATTTGCACGAATCCTGCCAGAGTTCGAAAAGTAATGGCAAAGCTAAAGAAGGCTGGCCTGGTTTCCACCAAGGAGGGAAGCGAGGGCGGCTATTCATTGGCAAAAAACGCGCAACAAATCACATTAAAGCAGATAAGCGCCGCACTGCAGATTGAATTTGTATCTTCACATTGGCGCAGCGGCAGCCAGAATCTTGACTGTATGGTGGCGTCAGGAATGGCGGACGTTATGGATCGGCTTTATTCTGATTTGGATGCTCTTTGTCAGAAGCGGCTCGAAGGGATTACTATTGCAGACGTGGCGGCCGCTCTGATACAACGGAGCCAGGGAAAGAAATTCGGTTGCCCAGAAGTTCTGCGAAAATCAAACTAGAGGCTGGAGGTACTTATGGGATTTACAATTGAAACTGGGATTTCCGGAGTTACCGTATTCCTGCAAGGCTTGCTGAGCTTTTTCTCACCTTGCGTTCTGCCGCTGGTGCCGCTTTATATCGGTTACCTGGCGGGCGGCGCCAAAACGGTGGATGAAGACGGCGCCATACACTATCGGCGCTCTAAGGTAATTGTGAACACCTTGTTTTTTGTTCTGGGAGTCAGCTTCGCTTTCTTCCTTTTAGGATTTGGTTTTACTGCCGTAGGAAAGTTTTTCAGCGGAAACCGGGTCCTGTTCGCTAGGATCGGCGGCGTGCTGGTGATCCTGTTCGGAGTCTTTCAGCTGTTCGGCAGCAATGTTTTCACCCGAGAGCACAGATTGCCGTTCCGCTTGAGCCGCTTCTCTATGAATCCGGCGGTCGCTCTGATCTTAGGATTTACCTTCAGCTTTGCCTGGACGCCTTGCGTAGGCCCAGCCCTGACCAGTGTCTTGCTGATGGCTTCCTCAGCCAGCTCCTCGGCGGTAGGCTATGCCCTTATTGGTGTTTACACTTTGGGCTTTGTGATCCCTTTCCTCGCGGTGGGGCTGTTTACCGGAGCGGTATTGGATTTCTTTAAACGACATCAAAGGGTGGTAAAATATACCGTCAAGACGGGCGGCGTGCTGATGATCCTGATGGGGATCATGATGCTCACCGGCTGGATGAATGGAATTACCGGATATCTTTCCAGCTTTGGGGGCGCTGCCGGAGGAGAATCCATGTCCTCCTCCGCAGGCCAAGAGCCAGGGACGTCATCCTCCCCGGCGAGTGAAAACGAATCTTCTTCCCCGCAGGCTTCCAGCTCTGATGCCTCACAGTCCTTGCCCTCCGCTCCGGACTTTACCTTTTATGACCAAAATGGCCAGCAGCATACCCTTTCCGATTACAAGGGCAAGGTGGTGTTTTTAAACTTTTGGGCAACCTGGTGCCCTCCATGTCAAAATGAAATGCCGGATATTCAGCAGTTATATGAGGATTATGGCTCGAATCAGGAAGATTTGGTGGTGCTGGGCGTCGCCAATCCCAGGTCGGAGGAGAATCCCTATAATCAGGATGTGTCTGAGGAGGAGGTCGAGGCATTCCTTACCGAACGGGGATATACCTATCCCGTCGTGATGGATACTACCGGAGAAGTGTTCCAGGGTTATGGAGTTACCTCGTTCCCCACTACTTTTATGATCGACCGGGACGGCAATGTATTTGGTTATATCACCGGTATGCTGACCAGAAGTATGATGGACAGCATTATTGAGCAGACTATGAGCGGCGAACGTACGCCGGTTCAGGAATAACAATAAAAAAATAGGAGGAATTTATCATGGCAGTTATTGAGCTTACGAAACAAAACTTTCAGTCGGAGGTTGCAGAAAGCAAGGAAAAGGTTTTAATCGATTTTTGGGCGTCCTGGTGCGGACCATGCAGAATGGTATCACCAATCGTAGATGAAATCGCGGAGGAATCTCCTGCGGGCGTTAAGGTATGCAAGGTGAATGTGGATGAGCAGCCGGAGCTTGCACAGCAGTTTCAGGTGATGAGTATTCCCACTTTGCTGGTCATGAAGGATGGCAAGCCGGTAGCCAGCTCTGTAGGCGCCAGACCCAAGCAGTTTATCGTGAAAATGATCGAGGAAGCTTAATCAAGCATTCCTTTTAGTCAGATTTTTGGACTGTGATAGAGTGTTCTTACTCTAAAATAGCTATAAAGCAAAAAAGCAGCAGCTTTTGGGAAGCCGCTGCTTTTTTGCTCTGCGTTAGCATAAAAGCTAGCCTATGATGTTTGCGGTATGCCTAAGGCTGCTTTTATGGTTAGAGAACAGTCAGCTTGCCTGGCCGATTTCGGATGCACCGGCCTATCATAAAATCGATATTTGGGAATTAAAATAACTGTATTTTTATAAAAGTCTGTAAACAGGCGTCTAAAGAGATTTCACAGGATTCACAGTAGGATAAAGCCTGTTATGGGTTCTGCTTTCTCCAACCCAAGCGGTAAGGGAGCTGAACGATTTTTCTAAAATTTTTCCGAACGCTAAGAATAGAAAAATACCGGCAACCGGACAGGGAAATCTCAGCCGGAGATTTATTTTAATATAGATTAAAGAGCTGCTATGAAAAAATTATCAGATATCCAGACACTCTGTTGAGCATATTGTTTTTAAGAATTTCTTTTTACCAAAATGAAACAATCTTTACACTTTTGTAAGAAGTAAGTTATCTAGTTGACAGTCTTCGCCGTCATGGGGTAAACTATACATGTCGACAATATTATGTAAATTACTAGAAAAGGAATTCTTCGGGAATCAACTATAGATTTGGAGTGTTCGGCGGATGGTATTTTCCAATTTGTTCTTTCTTTATTTCTTTTTGCCGCTCAATTTGATCTGCTATTTTCTGGCGAAAAGCATCCATGTAAGAAACGGGATATTAATTGTCTTTTCGCTCTTTTTTTATGCCTGGGGCGAGCCGAGATACGTGCCGCTGCTGGTAGGTATGGTGCTGATCAACTGGATCTTTGGCTTGATGATTGAGAAGCACCGGGGGCAAAAGCTGGCTAAGGCGGGGCTGATCGGGGCCTGTATATGCAGTCTGACCCTGCTGGGTATTTTCAAATATCTGACTCTGATCCTGGGAACGACCCACGACTTGTTCGGTTTGCCCAGCGTTGTGCCTCAGATCCTGCTGCCGATCGGTATTTCCTTTTATACCTTTCAGCTGCTTTCCTACGTGGTGGATGTTTATCGGGGCGAGGTAGAGGCGCAGACCCACTTTTTCCGTCTGCTTCTTTATACCAGCCTGTTTCATCAGTGTATCGCCGGACCGATCGTTCGGTACAAGGATATTTCAGAGGAAATCTTATATCGGCAGATCAACCGGGGCGAGGTGGCCCGGGGAATCAACCGGTTTGCGGCGGGCTTGGCGAAAAAAGCGGTGCTGGCCAATACCTGTGGGCTTTTGGCAGATCAGTTTATTCTGACGGACGCCGCTGTGGCGGATGTGTCCCGGTTCACCCAGAACGCCGCGGCCCTTTCCGCAAAGCCGGCGGTGATTCTTTGGATGGGCGTGCTGTTCTTCATGCTTCAAATCTATTTGGATTTTTCCGCTTATTCCGATATGGCCATCGGTATGGGCTTGATGATCGGCTTCCATTACAAGGAAAACTTTAATTATCCCTATTTGTCATCCACAGTTTCTGAGTTTTGGCGCAGATGGCACATTTCGCTCGGCTCCTTCTTCCGGGATTATGTATACATCCCCCTGGGCGGCAGCCGTAAGGGTCTGGGAAGAACGATCCTGAATTTATTCGTGGTGTGGGCGCTGACCGGCTTATGGCACGGCGCGAGCTGGAATTTTGTTCTGTGGGGCCTATACTTCTTTATTTTTATCGCTTTGGAGCGGCTGTTCCTGAACAAGGTGTTCGCCAGGCTTCCTGGATTCGTATCCCACATTTATCTGCTGATCGTGGTTTACTTCGGCTGGATTTTATTCCGGTTTAAAAATATGGCGCTGATCGGGGTCGTCCTCAAGGGGATGTTCTGCCAGAACGGCAATCCCTGGACTACCTTTGAAGCCAACACTACCTTGCTCAATTACATCTTTTTCCTGGCGATCGCTGTCATTGCGGTTACGCCGTTGGTGCATAATATCGGACGGGCTATTTCTGTGGCTTCCGGCAGGTCGGCGGCCTGGTTCCGGGTCAACAGCGTGGTGCAGGTGGCGATGCCCTTAGTACTGCTGCTGATTTCCACCATGAGCCTGGTGGGCAACAGCTACAATCCGTTCCTTTACTTCCAATTTTAAGATAAAACCATATTTTATGGCTGTGCTTTTTAATTTTAACTCTAAGATCATTTCTTAGTGCTGTTAGTTTTTTATAGCTTGCCGGCTTTCAAATTGTCCGGTGATCAGGAGGCTTTTTCATGGCGAGAGGAACCAGAGTTCAAAGAAAGTATAAGCTCCCCGGCGGGAAAAGCCGGAAGATGCTGAATGTAAAAATAGCGGCGTTTTTTATTATGATGCTGATATTCGGCGTCATTGCGCTGATCATTCCCCTGCGTCCAACCGAATCAGTGGTGGAAAAGCGGGAGTTGACCAAATTTCCTGAATTCAGTTTTCAGGCTCTGGCGGACGGCAGCTACTTTAAACAGGTAGATCTGTGGTTTTCCGATACCTTCCCCTTTCGTGACGCCTTTACCAGTGCGAATGCCCGGCTAAAAAGCCTATACGGCATCCATCCGGCTACGGTTCACGGAGAGGTAACCACCGGCGACGCCATTCCGGAAAAGCCGACAAAACCGGTATCCTCTAATGGTTCATCCAATGCGTCGTCACAGGCCTCCTCTGCCTCCTCTGCGTCCTCTGCTGAGAGCAGTTCCTCTGAGGCCAGCAGCAAGGAGGAAAAGCCGATTCCTACCACAACCCTGAACGCTGTCCTGCTGGCCGGCGACAGCGCCTTTGAGTATTATAACTTCAACCTGGAGGTAGCGGATCAGTATGCGGCTACCGTTAATAATATCACTCAGAAGCTGCAGGGCAAGGCTGTGGTATACGATATGATTGTGCCGACAAGCATTGATATCATGCTGCCGGAATCCACCAGGGCGGGCTTAAATACGGACGACCAGAAAAAGGCCATCGATTATATGTACGGCTCCATGCTGGACGAGACGAAGAAGGTCAATATTTACGATACCCTGATGTCCCATAACGATGAATATCTGTATTTCCGCACCGACCACCATTGGACGGCTTTGGGCGCTTACTACGCCTATGAGGAATTTGCCAAGGCTAAGGGCGTCAAGCCTCTGCCCTTGTCAAAATATGAAAAGGTGGATTTTCCGGATTTCTTAGGCTCCTTCTATGCGGATACTGAGAAAAATCCGGCGCTGGAGCAGAATCCGGATGTGGTGGAGGCTTATATTCCGCCGGATACCAATGATATTACCTGCACTCAGAGCGACGGGAGTATTTTGGAATGGAAAATCGTGTATGACGCTACGGATTACAGCTCCAGCCTGAAATATAATTGCTTCATAGGCGGCGACCAGCCGATTTCCGTTATCCACAATCCCAACAAAAAGGATGGATCCTCCTGCGTGGTAGTCAAGGAATCCTTTGGCAACGCCTTTGTGCCTTTCCTAGTCTCCCACTACCAAACGGTTTATGTGGTGGATTACCGTTATTGGGAGGGGTCCATTTCCCAGCTGGTGGCGGAGAAGGGAATCCAGGATGTCATTTTGTGCAATAACATTTCCGCCACCCGGAGCGGCGCTCTGGTCGACGCGATGGGCACGGTACTTTATTGATTTTATGATTTATGAAAGCGCCCGATCGTGGGTGGCCCGAGCCTGACGATTTTTGTGTTCGCGGGGGCGAAAAGAAAATCGCCGGCAGGCGGCCTTTGGCTCCATAAAATATTTTATGGAGCCGCCCCGAGCCTGGGCGCTTCTTATGTTACGAAAGGGAAAGTTTCTTCTTTACTTTATTTCCGTTGTTGTTTATACTTTAACTATGGACTTGTTTTGGGAAAGCCGCCTCCCGCGGCATTGTCAATGACAATACTTTTTCTGCCTGAAAGAGAGAAGATAGAACGGATGAAAAAACGTATGAAAAAAACAGCGGCGCTATGGCTCACTGTTTTTCTTTTCTCCGCTTTTTTCTGCGGTTGTCAAGGCGATCCTCCTCCCGGCAACGCGGGAAGCGGAGAGAGCGTCTCTGATTCCTCCTCTGTTCCCGTGCCGTCCGGCCCCAGTCAAGAACAGGAGCCCGGACAGAGGGACCCGAAGCCGGTGGTGCTGACTCCCACGGCTCCGGGTACGGAGGTTATAGGAAACGAGGCGGTCAGCATCGACGTTTCCAATAAAGCTGACGGTTATATGACAGTGACCTATCATGGGGATAATCCAAAGGTCAAGCTGCAAATCAAATATGTCCCGGATGAGGAAACGGTGTATACCTATAATCTTCAGGCGGGGCAAAGTGATGTGTTCCTATTTTCCCGGGGAGACGGGGAATACCAGATCACTGTCAATGAAAACATCGAGGGGAACCGGTATTCTCAGGCCTTTGCGGGAACCTGCCAGGTGGCCTTGAAGGATCAGCTGACCCCGTTTTTATATCCGAACCAGTATGTGAAATTTACGGAGGACAGCCAGGCGGTCGGGGAAAGCCAGAAGCTGGTGCAAAGCGCCGGCGATGACCTGGAGGCTATCGCCGCGATTTATAATTATGTGATCGGAAATATACAATATGATTTTGATAAAGCGGCTTCTGTGCAAAGCGGGTATCTGCCGGATATCGACGAAACTCTGAATACCAAAAAGGGGATCTGCTTTGACTACGCCGCATTGATGACGGCTATGCTCCGGGTGCAGCGCATTCCCACCAAGCTGGTGGTAGGCTATGCCGGCGAGCTTTACCACGCCTGGATCAGCGTATATCTGGATGGCGTAGGCTGGATCGACAATATCATTTATTTTGATGGAAAAGACTGGGTGCGTATGGATCCTACGTTTGCCGCTTCAGGAGGCGGCGCCTCGGAATATGTGGGAGACGGCAGCAATTATCACGACCTTTATTATTATTGATCCTTGAGGACGGGACAGCGGCGGGTGGAAATTTTAACAGGATACCGCGGCGCCCACGCGGAAAGCGGGTTCCGGCCGGAAATACGCGCCTTCTTTCGAATATCGTTCCGAAATCGTGACAGGTTAGGGAGGAAATCAGGGATGAACAGGAGAAAAATACTTTCCAACAGCGAGATTTCCGCGTTTTGCGGTCAGCTTTCCTTGATTGTAAAGGCTGGAATTTCCTTGCAGGAAGGTCTTTTGATTATGGCGGAGGATGACAAAAACGGCCGGGGCGGAGAGATCATTGAAAAGCTGACGGATGTGATGGAAGCCGGCGGCAGCTTTGCGGCGGCGTTAAAGGAATCCGGAGAATTTCCCGGCTATATGGTGACAATGGTGGAGATTGGCGAGGCGTCCGGTAAGCTGGAAGAGGTGCTGGAGTCCTTGCGGGCTTACTATGAGCGGAACGACGCGGTTTCCAGGAGCATCAGAAGCTCTGTAATTTATCCCTTGGTGATGATCGTTATGATGGTGGCGGTCATTCTGGTGATTATTATTCAGGTTCTGCCGGTGTTCCAGCAGGTCTTCGAGCAGCTGGGCGGGGAGATGTCCCAGTTTGCCCAGGGGCTGATGAGCTTCGGCAGGGGCGTCAGCCAATACGCCGTATGGATCGCGGCGGGCCTGGCAGTCGTGGCTGCCGGGGTGGTTTTCCTTCGGATGACGAAAAGGGGGAAGGCTTTCTTTGCCGCTCTGGGCGCTAAGCTTTTCCGCCGGCTCAGCCGTGCTGTGGATTCCGGACGGTTCGCCTCGGGAATGGCGCTGATGCTCAGCTCCGGTCTGGATTTGGATGAGTCGGTGGAAATGACCGAAAAACTGATGGAGCACCCGGGTACGAAGAAAAAAATACAGCGGATGAAGGAACGCATGGATTCCGGGGTGAGCTTTGCCGAGGCTGCGGTGGAGACGGGGCTTTTTTCTGCCCTTCACAGCAAGATGCTGAAAATCGGCCAGCAGACCGGCAGTATGGATACCGTCATGCATCAGATCGCGGAGCAATATGAGGAAGAGGTGGACCGAAGGCTCAGCGCCCTGATTTCCGCGCTGGAGCCGACTCTGGTGGCGGTGCTTTCCCTCATCGTCGGTATGATTTTGCTTTCCGTCATGCTTCCGCTGATGGGCATTATGTCGGCGATCGGATAGGAGAGCGGATATGAAAAAAGCGTTTGTGTCCTGCGAACAGAGAAAACGGTTCTCCCGGGGGCTTTTAGTTCCCATTGTTTCCGTAATCATCGTCGTGGGCTTTGTGATTTACGGCGTGGGAAACGTTTCCCGTTCCGCTTCTCAGGAACGGCTGAAGGCGGCCGAGCAGTCGGTGGCTCGGGCTACAGTACAGTGCTACGCCATCGAGGGGCGGTATCCACCGGATTTAGACTATTTAGAGGAAAATTACGGCCTGATTTTAGACCGTGAGCATTATGTGTACCATTACCGGCTGGAGGGCTCAAACCTGATGCCGGAAATTCAGGTGTTTGAGGAAAAGTGACTGAGAGAACGTTAGGCTTTCGTTCCTTGTGAGCCGGAAACAGAGGCCCTTCGGTTTGCGGCATGATAAGACGGCAGTGACCACTGCGCCGGCAAAGGAGCGTAAGGAAGCATTTATGAAAGGGGGAGTCGCTGTGAAGCGGAGCCGGCACGCCACGGATTTAATTTTTGTATTGTCCCTGTTCTGCTTATTTACCGTGCTGTCCCTGTTTGTAGTCATCCAGGGAGCGGATGTTTACCAGGGGATTTCCCGGGAGATGAGCGCCAATTACAGCGCCCGGGGGACGGTGGCGTATCTGACAGAGAAGGTTCGCCAGAACGACCGGGAAAACGGCGTGGCGGTCAAGGAAATCGGCGGAGAGCCCGCGCTGGTGTTTTCCGAAGAGATAGGCGGCGAGGTCTACGAGACCTGGTCGTATCTGTACGGCGGCAGCCTGCGGGAGATTACTGTGAAGCGGGGGACGGAAATCGTACCGAAAAGCGGACAGCCGATTATGGAGCTGAAGGAGCTGCGGCTGGAGCTTCCTAGCCGCAGCCTTTTGAGGATCGTTGCCACCGATACGGAAAACAGGATTTATGAAAGCGCTGTATGCCTTCAAAGCGCGGCCTTGGAGGTGGCGTCATGACAGAGCGTTCCAAGTCCAAGAGCAGGCTTTTCTTTATCGAAATTTTGATTATCATTGTGTTTTTTTCCATCTGCGCCGGCGTGTGCATGAATCTATTCGCCAAAGCCAAGCTGATCAGCGTGGAAAGCTCGGACCTTACCAAAGGGGTGATGGTGGCGCAGGCAGCCGCGGAAGCCGTAAAAGCAGAGGGGGATTCCCCCGAACTGGAAAGGCTGCTGGGCGGCTGCCGGGACGAAAATATGATCCGGGTTTATTACGACGGGCAGTGGCAAAAGCTGCCGCGGAAGGAAGCGGCGGTTTATGAGCTTGCCGTTCGCTTGACGGAGGAGCAAGGAGTTTTGGCGGCGGAAATCCGAGTGCTGAAGGGAGATCAGGAGATTCACTCTCTGAAAGCGAAAGCAGTTCAGCCATAACGGCTATGGAGCGGCGGTGAATACTATGAAAGAAAAACAGATCGGGTCCGGTATGGGCGCTGGAGGAATTTCCATACTGGCGATTTTTGTGGTGCTGTGCCTGGCCACCCTGGCGGCCCTGTCTCTGGTTTCCGCCAGAGCGGACCGGAATCTCGCGGAGAAAAACGCTCAGGCCTCCGTGGAATATTATCAGGCGGATGCCAGGGCGGAGGAAATTCTGCATGAATTGTTGACGGCGGTACAATCCGGGCCCGGTTGGGAAGAAGCCCTAAGGGCCGACGGCGTGGCCGTAGTCCGGCAGGAAAACGCCGCGGTGGCGTCTTATCAGGTGCCGATCAACGACAGCAAAAGCCTCTCTGTTGAAATTTCTTTGATGTTTTCCGAAGAGGGCCGTTTTACGGGAGAATGGAAACGGCTGCGCTGGCAGACTCTGGTGGAAGAGGAAAGCAAATCACAGGAGGGAACTCTTAACCTATTGCGATAAGGAGAGAAAACTATTATGGAAGCAGAACAGATTTTAAAGCAGGCGGCTCAGGCTTCCGCTTCTGATATTTTTATCGTGGCAGGCTTGCCAGTGTCCTATAAAGTGAACAATCAGATTCAAAGGCAGACGGATCAGCGGCTTATGCCGGAGGACACGGAAGTGATCGTTAGGGAGCTGTACCGATTCGCTAAGCGAAGCCCGGAAAAAATGCTGGAAACCGGCGATGATGACTTTTCCTTTTCCTTGGAGGGAGTTTCCCGGTACCGTGCCAGTGTATACCGTCAAAGAGGCTCTCTGGCGGCGGTAGTGCGGGTGATCGCGTTCAGCCTGCCTGATCCAGAGCAGCTTGGCATCCCGGATATCATTCTCAGACTGGGCGGCCGTCCCAAGGGATTAATCGTGGTGACCGGTCCGGCCGGCTCGGGAAAGTCCACGACCCTGGCCTGCATCATCGACCGGATCAATCAGACCAGGAACAGCCATGTGGTAACGCTGGAGGACCCCATCGAATATCTGCACCGTCATGGCAAAAGCATTATCAGCCAGCGGGAAATTTCTATCGATACGGAAAGCTACGCCGTGGCTCTGCGGGCCGCTTTGCGCCAGGCGCCCGATGTCATTCTGCTGGGAGAAATGAGAGACTACGAAACGATCAGCATCGCCATGACCGCCGCAGAGACAGGCCATCTGGTGATTTCCACCCTCCATACCCTGGGAGCGGTCAATACCATTGACCGGATTGTGGACGCATTTCCTCCCAGTCAGCAAGGACAGATTCGAGTACAGCTTTCAATGGTTCTGCAGGCCGTGGTGTCGCAGCAGCTGATCTCCTGTAAGGATGGCAGGGTCGTTCCCGCCTTTGAGATTATGCTGTGCAATCCCGCGATCCGCACCATGATCCGAGAATCCAAAACCCATCAAATCGATTCCGCTATTTTTTCATCCAGCGGCGAGGGAATGGTGGGCATGGATACCAGTTTGATGCGGCTGTATGAGCAGGGGATGATTTCTTCTGAGGAGGCCTTACTCCACAGCGCTTCACCGGATCTTCTAAAAAAAAGAATGAAGCTTTGATTATAAAATAAAAGCCCAGAAAAAGAACATGAAACGCGTTGCTTTCTCAAAATAGGGCATGAAGCCTAAGTATGCCGCGGCGCCGAAACTGTGCGCTAAGCCAGGAAGAACGTGAAAGATATATCTGATTTCACTGCTGCGCGGCGAATTCCGCTGGCTTTTAAAGCGCCCTCCGGCGGAGTCTTTTGATAGCCGGCGCTGTAGGTCTGCTGAGAAAATAAGCCGGCTGATTTCCCCGGAGGACTTATAAAATGAAGAAAAGAAGAATCATGGTTCCAATTATTCTTTTGGCGCTGGCGTGCCCGGTTATTCCCGGCTTTGACAGCGGGCTGAAGGTGCGGTGCTATTCGGTGGAATCTGACGCCGTGCAGGCGCCGGTCCGTGTTGCGCTTATATCAGACCTCCATTCCTGCGGATACGGAGAAAATCAGCGGGAATTGATAGACGCTGTTGACAGTCAAAATCCAGATCTGGTCTTGATGACTGGCGATATTTTCGACGATGAGCTCCCCGACGATAATACGGAACAATTCTTGCGCGGCGTTGGGAAACGGTATCCATGCTACTATGTGACCGGGAACCATGAACACTGGAGCGGCAGCGGCGCTTTTTTGGAAAAAATGGATATCCTTAAGGAGTGTGGGGTCCATAGGCTTTCCGGCGTCTGTGAAACGGTTTCGGTTCGTGGCACGGCGATCAATCTTTGCGGGGTTGACGACCCGGAGGCCTCTTTTACCGCTTCTGCCGATTCGGCACGGGACACGGTAAGCTTTCTCCAACAAATTGATCAGGTGAGAAAAGCTTCTGAAAATGGGAATTATACGATTCTGCTTTCCCACCGTCCGGAATTTTTTGAGCTTTACGCCGCGCAAGGATTTGATTTAGCGCTTTGCGGCCACGCTCACGGCGGACAATTTAGAATCCCGGGAATTTTAAACGGGCTTTACGCCCCGAATCAGGGCTTCTTTCCAAAGTACGCTGGCGGCGAATACCATAAGAAGCGCACCGTGATGATTGTCAGCCGCGGCCTGGCCAGAGAGTCTACGAGAGTTCCAAGGTTTTATAACCGGCCGGAGCTTGTGATAATCGATATCGTATAACATAAAATGTGAATTCAAGAATTCAGCCTATTTATATTCCAAACGCAAAGGGCCGAACGGGAAACAACTTTCCGTTCGGCCCTTTGCGTTTGGCTTCCCTGTTTCAGCGTGCGCCGTTTGTTCTCCTAAACGCTCTCTGGCTGGACAGTGCCGCAAAGGAAGGAAAAAATACTCTCAAAAAGAATCTTTCTTTCCACGCCTCTTGCTACTTTTCTCTTTATGTGCTAAGATTGCATTAAGATTTGGCCGAAATGGGAAAATTAAAAGGAAATTTGGCAAAAAGTGAGACGCTTTTTGCTTTTTTCATGCTTGAATCATTGTGGAATTATTGGAGATTGCATTATGAAAATTGTTATTGTGGGAGACGGTAAGGTAGGATTTGCCTTAACGCAGCAGCTGGCCCGGGAAGGCCATGACATTGTGGTAATAGACAGCAATAAAATGGTGTTGAAGGAATCCCAGCAGATGGTGGATATTCAGGTGGTTCATGGAAACGGCGCATCCCCTGTGGTGCAGAGCGCGGCCAGCGTGGGAGAAAGCGACCTGATGATCGCCGCGACTTCTGCGGATGAAATTAATCTTCTGTGCTGTATTGTGGCGAAAAAGCTGGGATGCAGCCATACCATTGCCAGAGTGCGGAATCCGGAGTATTATGGCCAATTCTTTTTGTTAAAGGACGAACTGGGCCTGAATCTGATGATTAATCCGGAGCGGGCCACCGCCAGCGAAATTTTCCGGCTGCTTCAATTTCCCTCTTTCCTCAAGCGGGATGCTTTCGCGAAGGGCCGGGTGGAAATTGTAGAAGTTGTGCTCCGGCCGGAAAGCCATATTGTGGGCAAGCTTCTTTCAGAGCTTTACCACACGGTGAAGGTCAAGGTGCTGGTGTGTGCAGTGGAACGGGGAAATGATGTGGTGATTCCGGACGGCAGCTTCCGCCTGCAGGCCGGGGACAAGCTGTATGTCACCGCCTCCTCCGGAGACCTGGCCAGATTGATCCGCAGCCTGCATCTGAACCAGAAAAAGATCAAAAATGTTATGATCATCGGCGGCAGCCGGATCGCGGTTTACCTGGCGATGGCTTTGCTCGATGAGGGCGTGGATGTGAAGCTGATTGAAATCCAAAAGGAACGGTGCAGGCAGCTGGCGGAGCTGCTGCCCAAGGCTACGGTGATTTTTGCCGACGGTTCCGACCGCTCCATTCTGGATTCCGAGGGAATTGACCAGACCGACGCGGTGGTGACCCTGACAGATATTGACGAGGAAAACCTGATCGTATCCATGTATGCCAACTATTTGAAGGTTCCCAAGGTGATTACAAAGATCAACCGGACGGAATATACCGAGGTTTTTCGGGATAAGGGAATTGATTGTGTGGTCAGCCCTAAGGAGCTGTGTACCAACGATATCGTCCGTTATGTCAGGGCTATGGGCAACCGGACCGGCGGAGCCGTTGTTGCGCTGCACCGGATTGTGGACGAAAAAGCGGAGGCGCTGGAATTCAGGGCGTCGGAAAGCTTCCGGGGCCTGGGCCAAAAGCTTTCTGATCTTGAGCTGAAACCGAATATTTTGCTCTCCTGCATCAACCGCAGGGGAAAAATTATCATTCCCTCTGGTAATGACGCCATTGAAAAAGGGGATACTGTTATCGTGGTAACCACGGCAGACCGGTTCATTAACGACCTGAATGATATTTTAGACGAGGAGAAGGGATTGTTATGAACCGCAGAATGATTCTGTATCTGATCTGTCAGATTTTAAGAATCGAGGCTGTAACGATGATCCCGGCAGCGGTCATCGCCATCGTGCAGAAGGAATATCCTTCGCTCATAGGATTTATTTTCGCTATGCTGGCCATGGGCGGCGTCAGCCTGCTTTCGGCGGCCTTTCGGGTAAGGAAAAAGGAAATCTATGCCCGGGATGGCTTCCTGACCGTATCATTAGCGTGGATCGCCGTGTCTCTTTTTGGCGCGCTTCCTTTTTGGATCAGCGGGGAGATTCCGAATTTTATTGATTGTATTTTTGAGACGGTTTCAGGCTTTACCACCACCGGGGCCAGTGTGGTGCAGAATGTAGAAGCCTTGCCGATGAGCCTTTTGTACTGGCGCAGCTTTACCCATTGGCTGGGAGGCATGGGAGTTCTGGTGTTTTTGCTTGCGATTATTCCCATTATGAAAGGGAAAAGCACCCTGGTACATCTGTTACGGGCGGAAAGTCCCGGGCCTTCGGTAGAAAAGCTCGCGCCAAAGCTGCATCAAACCGCCAAAATTTTATATGGCATTTATATTGCCCTGACCATGGTGCAGATCCTGATTCTGCTGGCCGGAGGGATGCCTCTGTTCGACAGCGTCACCACTTCCTTTGCTACTGCGGGCACCGGAGGCTTTGCCATTAAAAACGACAGCATGGCGGGCTATTCCCCCTTTCAGCAAGGAGTGGTCACAGTTTTCATGGCCCTCTTCGGTGTGAATTTCAATATCTTCTATTTGCTCCTGCTGCGCCAGTTTTCACGGGTTTTCAGAAATCAGGAGCTGCGCCTGTATTTAGGCACTATGATCGGGGCTATTCTTCTGATTACCTGGAACGTCCTTCCACAGTTTGACTGGAATCCGGGAACAGCGGCCCACCACGTGGCGTTTACGGTGTCCTCAGTGATGACGACTACCGGTTTCGCTACTGTGGATTTCAACCAATGGCCGATGTTTTCCAAGACTATTTTGGTGATCCTGATGATTTTCGGCGCCTGCGCCGGCAGTACCGGTGGCGGGATTAAGTCTATCCGGGTGCTGATCCTGTTTAAGGAGGCCAAGCGGAATATCCGTAAAATGCTGCGGCCCAGGTCGGTTTCCGCGATCCATGTGGATGGCGCCAAGGTGGACGACGAGGTAGTGCATGGCGTCCATGACTATTTGACGGTTTATACGATCATCTCGATTGCCTCCCTGCTGCTGATCGCAATCGATAATTTTTCTATGGAGACCAGCTTAACCGCTGTGCTGGCTTGCTTAAACAACATTGGCCCAGGTCTGGATCTGGTAGGACCGATGGGGAATTATGCGTGCTTTTCCGCTGGCAGTAAGCTGATACTAAGCTTGGATATGCTCATCGGCAGGCTGGAGATCTTTCCTATGCTGATGCTGGCAGTGCCCGCTGCCTGGAAACGCTGACCGCTGTACGGGAGGAACCGCTTTGGAAGAAAAGACTATGGTATGCCCTTGTAAAAAGAAAAACTGTCCCCGTCATGGAAATTGCGGGGAATGTAAGGAATTTCACAGGATCAACAGCAAATATCCGCCTTATTGCGCTCAAAAGGGAAAAAAGAAACGGTCTGATGTATCCAACCAAAAATAGCGGGAAATCCTTGAAAAACGTCAGATGGGAGGTGTAGGAATGGCAAAGCTGGAATGTGAGCTGCAAGGCGATTTCAGTCTGATTTTATCCCAGCTGGAGGATGAGATTATCAATGGCAGCATCTCGGCCAGTCTGGAAGAAAAAAGCGATTTTTGCTCTGGCTCTGCGTATTGCGCCGTTAGAGTGTACGAGAGATACAGCTTTACGGGAGGAAACAGGGTCAGCCTGAGCCTTACTCTTTTGCAAAGCGGCGGCAGAATTTTTCTTTCCGCTATTACCTCCGGGGGAAGCCAAGCGGTTTTCTGGAAAATTAATATCTTTGGTGAAGAAGCCTTTTTAGATACCATTCGAGAGACCGTTGAAAACTATATTATATAACGCATAAGAGTCCGTGCTTTATTGAATGGAGGCTGGAAATATAGAGTCAGATGAAAGCGGCCGGCTGGATTTGTCCAGCCGGCCGCTTTCATCTGATTTTTATGGCTTGCTTTGCAATTCTTGGTTTGTTGGTGAAAACCTCAAGCTACCGGTTTCCCTGCTCCTGCTTTCTCCGCAGGGCTTCTTCCCGGGAAAAGGGGCAGCCGCAAAACTCCTGCCGGTACAGCCCATATTCCCTGGAAAGCGCGATGGAACGCTTATAGCGGTCCTTCTTTTTAAAATCAGAATATAGGTAAGAAACCTCGTATTCCTCAGAGAGCTTCCTGCCAATGGCGTTAAGCTTTTCCGCGTCCTTATAAGGGCTGATAGACAGCGTTGTGGTAAAATACGAAAAACCTAGCTCTCTGGCCAGCTCGGCGGTGCGGCGCAGCCGCAGCTCGTAGCAGCGGGCGCATCTTTCGCCGCCTTCCGGTTCCTGTTCCAGTCCCTGTGCAAGCTGAAAGAACCGTTCCGGCTGATAATCCCCCTCTAAAAAAGTAACCGAGGAGGCGGGAGGAAACTGCGCTAAAAACCGCTTTTGCTCCTGCACCCTGTGGAGATATTCTTCTTTGGGGAATATATTGGGGTTGTAATAAAAGACGGTAATTTCGAAATACCGGAAGACGCTTTCCAGCACTGCGCTGCTGCAAGGAGCGCAGCAGCTGTGCAGCAGCAGGCGGGGGACTTCCCCACGCGCCTGGAAACGCTGTATTTCCCGGTTCATCCACCGTTCATAGTTTTCTTTCATAGCTTTCGCCTGCCTTTAGACTTTGTTTTATTTTACCACAAATCAAAAATATTTAAAAGGCAGTAAAAAAGCGTAGAAAAAGATCAGCTGTCTCACAGGCAAGGAAAAGGATTGCCTCCCAAAAAGTTTTATGCTACGATAAAAAGGCGAAGGTGCGAAAACTTTAAAAATCACAGGAAAGGAACACGGTGATGAAGGGGAATACGGTAGAATGGATCAACACCTTAGGCGCGTTTTGCGGTGTTAGAGACGTTCCCACGCTGACAAAAGATGCATTGGAACAAAAATACGGCTTTCGGCAAGCCGATGTGATGGTTCTTTTTGGAGGGAGCATTTTATGCGGCGGCAATGTACTTGCTGAGGCGATGAAAAATCAGGCTGCTAAAAAATATGTGATCGTGGGGGGCGCCGGACATACGACAGAGGATCTACGGCAGGCGATGGGCCGGGAAGTTCCCGAGATCCAAACCGCTGGGCGGCCGGAGGCGGAGATTTTCCAGGCTTATTTGGAATACCGATATGGAAGAAAGGCTGACCTTCTGGAGCGTGAATCCACCAACTGCGGCAATAACATTACTTATCTGCTAAAACTGCTGAAAAGCAGCCGTGTGCCATATCAGAGAATTATTTTAACCCAGGATGCTGCCATGCAGCGGCGGATGGATGCCACCTTAAGAAAGTACGCGGGAGAAGAGATAGCAATCATAAACTACGCCGCTTATCAGGCTAAGGTGGTCGAAAGGGATTCCAAGCTGGCTTTTGACCGGGAGATCTGGGGCATGTGGCCGATGGAACGGTATCTAACCCTGTTGATGGGGGAAATCTCCCGCCTGTCCGATACTCCTGAGGGCTATGGGCCGTCCGGAAAGGGCTATATCGCCCATGTAGAGATCCCAGAGGAAGTGGAGACGGCTTTTACCCAACTGAAAAGGGAATATCCGGGAATGGTGCGGGAAGCGAATCCATTATACGCCTCTGCCGATCCGCGGCGCTTTTAGAAGCAGGATTTCCCCTCAAAAGCGACTAAGAAACAACCATCGTCAAGGACGGATTGTGCCGGCCTTAATATCCATTGCCGGACCGCAATTCAGGAGGTGCTTGAATTTTTGTGCTGACCGCTCCGCCTCTCGTAAGCGTGTGGCTGTTCGCTGCCGGGAGCGCTTTTTTGTCACGGATAGAAAGCTCCCGGCAGCCGCGCTTCGCTCCCTGCTTTGAATAAAAGCCGTCTGCGGGGCGCCGCCATCGCGCGTCTGCCGGTTTTCCGCTCAAAAAAAGCTGAGTAAAATGCAATCCGGCATTTTACTCAGCTTTTTTAATTTTGCTGCAAATTTTTTAGCCTGCTTTTCTCCCTTGTCCCTTAAGAGAGCATTCGATAACGGCCCGCGCTGGAACATTTTGAGACAGGCGGTTTAATATTTTACGTGAAGACGGGTGCGGATCAGCTTCTTTTTCAGTTCCTTGCCGTTAAAGGGAATCAAGGGATATAGATAGCTTTTTCCACTGATCGTTTTATTGAGGATCATCAGGATAAAGATCAGGACCAAACCGGCGAGAAAGCCCCACAGATTAAACAGGAGGGTTAAAACCAGCAGAAGAACCCGGAGAAATTTCAGGGCATAGCCAAGCTCATAGCTGGGCTGGGAATAATTGGCGATTGACACAAAGGCCATATACAGCAGGGACTGCATGTTGAACCAGCCGGATTTTACCGCGAAGTCGCTGAGCACAATACCGGCGATTACGCTCAGTGCGGTGGTGAGGCTGCTGGGTGTGTTTAAGGAGGCCAGCCGCAGGCCGTCGATGGCGATTTCCAGCAGGATTAGCTGCCAGAAGATTGGAATATAGACAGGTTCCTCAATTTGGACGGTAAACTGGAACAGCTCGGGAACCCATTGGGGGTTCTGAAGTGCCAGAAGCCACAACGGCGTGACCACCAGAGTAAACAGGGAGATCAGATATCGGGAAAGCCTCAGATAGGTGCCCGTGATTGGAGGAAAGTAGTAGTCGTCAGCCTCCTCGATGATATCGAAAATGCTGGTGGGAACGATCACGGCTGAAGGGGAGTTGTCCACCAGAATGACGATGTTTCCCTCCAAAACCGAGGCGGCAGCAGTATCCGGACGCTCGGTATATTTAAACTTAGGAAACGGGTTATACCAGCGGGTTCGATGCATGGCCTCCATCAAGCTCTGCTGGTTCATAGTCAAGGATTCCACCGGCGCGTCCTGGATTTTTTTCAAGAGCTTATTCAGCAAGGCATGGTCTACGTGGTCATTCATGTAGCACAGCACTACGTCGGTTTTGGAAAGACTTCCCACGGAAAGAATTTTCATGGTCAGGCTGGGATTCCGAATCCTCCGGCGAATCAAAGCTGTGTTCGCTACCAGGGTTTCCACAAACCCATCCCGGGAGCCGACAATCACCTTGTCCCGGTCGGGCTCGCTGCTGTCGCGCTGCGGATAAGTCCTTACGTCGATGGAAATTGCCTTGTCAAAGCCGTCTACCACTAACACCAAAATTCCGGAAAGAATGTTGGTGCAGATCAGGCCTTCGTCGTCGGAAAGGGCGACCTCGATGTACGGTACGCTGCTTTTTACAAACGAGTGAGCGTCGGTAACGTCTTCAGGCTTAGCGCTGTAAAAGAACTCCATGATTTTTTCCATGACCTCATCCTTTACCAAGCCGTCGATAAAGAACAAGCAGGCGCCTTTTCCGCCGATGGTCATGGTTCGGTAGATTAGGTCAAAGCTTTCCTCTGCCCGCAGCCTTTTTTTCAGCATGGCGATGGTTTCGTCTATCTTCTTTGCAATCGGCATAACAACACCCCTTTACGAAGGTATTGTTGCCCCGAATTAGGATAAAAATTCCAGAAAAAAGATTTTTCCTCCTGAGTTGACTTTTTATGGTATAATAGGAACACTTAATAACGATAGTGGGATAAGGCTTTCATGAAAATAGACGCCAGGCCGCCGAGCGTGACTGAGAAGGCGGCGAGGGGGACGCTTGGCGAACACAGTATACGAAAGATATTATCCCAAAGCTAGGAGAGCCAACTATGAATCTTGACACTTTGCTGAAACAAAAACGGCCGGTAATCACCGATGGCGCTATGGGAACCTATTTTACTCAAAAGACTGGGTTCTCTATCCATGAATGCGAGTGGGCGAATATATCCCGGCCAGAGCTTATTTCTGAGATTCACCGGGAGTATGTAAAGGCGGGCGCTCAATTTTTGAGAACGAATACCTTTTCGGCAAATACCAAAAGCCTGGGACGCCCGCTGGCGGATGTACTGGAAATCGTGAGAGCCGGCTACCGTCTGGCGAAGGAAGCCGCTGGCTGCCAGGCTGTTGCAGCGGCGGATATGACCGCGATTTATCCCCGCGGAGACGAGGAAACGGATTTGCTTCCGGAATATCTGGCAATCGCGGATGCCTTTTTGTCCGAGGGGGCGGAAGTGTTTCTGTTTGAGACGCTGACAGAGCTTTCTCCATTTGACCAGATAGCGGATTATTTAAAGAAAAAGAAACCGGAATGTAAAGTTTTGATTTCCTTTACCGTATCCCCTGAAGGCATTACCCGGCTGGGCGTTCCGCTGCGCCGCCTTTTAGATGAGGTAAAGCCTCATAGAGAGCTGTTTGACGGAATCGGCTTAAACTGCGGCTGCGGGCCGGCTCATATTTTAAAGTTCGCCAGGGAGCTTCTAAGCTACAGCCGGCAATACTTGAGCCTTCCCGTGCTGGTGATGCCTAATGCGGGATATCCCGCGATGGAAGAAAACCGTACGGTGTTCGATACCTCTCCGGAGTATTTTTCTCATCAGGCTGTGAGAATCGCCGAGCTGGGAGTCGATATGATCGGCGGCTGCTGCGGCACTACTCCAAAGCATCTTCAGCTTTTAAGCCGTTTGATTCAGAAAAAGCGCGAGCCCTTGGCAGCCGTCACGACCACTGTTACAGCAGTGGGAAGCTTGGAGAAAAGCGCTCCCCGGGAGAGCCGTTTTGCCCAAAAGCTCCGAAAGGGAGAATTTGTTATGGCGGCGGAGCTGGATCCTCCTTATGGAAGCCGGGTAGATAAGCTTTTAACAGCTTGCCGGGTGCTTCAGAACAGCGGTGTGGACATCGTTACCATCTCCGATTCGCCTATGGCCCGGGTCAAGCTGGATCCAGTGGTGTGCGGAGCCAAGCTTCAGCGGGAAACCGGGATGGAGGTGCTGCCTCATTTCTGCTGCCGGGATCGGAATGTCAACGCTCTGCGGGCCATGCTCCTGGGAGCCCAGTGTGAGAACATCCGTACAATTTTGGCGGTAACCGGCGACCATGTGCCGGAGCTGGACCGGGGCTATATCAAGCCGGTATTTAACGTAACCTCCGCTAAGCTGATGGAAATGATCAGCCAGATGAACCAGGACGTGTTTGCGGACAGCCCTTTTACCATCGGCGGGGCATTTAATCCAAATGTGGCGAATCCCAAGGCGGAATTGGCCCGCCTGGAAAAGAAGCTGAAAGCGGGCGCCGTCTTTTTCCTGACCCAGCCGGTATTTGACGAAGGCCGGATCAGTACAGTGAAGGAAGCGAGAGAGATGGGGGCGAAAATGCTTTTGGGGATTATGCCCTTGGTTAGCTACCGCAATGCGGTCTATATGAACAATGAGGTTCCAGGAATTCAGATTCCCACGGCCTACGTCAACCGGTTTTCTCCTGAGATGAGCCGGGAAGAGGCCCAGCGGACCGGCATTGAGATCGCCTTGGAAATTGCGGAAAGCCTGAGGCCTCATGCGGATGGCTTCTATTTTATGACACCCTTTAATCGTGCGGAAATCGTAGCGGAGCTTATAGAAAAATGCAGAGAAATGTAAAAAAAGGAGTAAGGCTCATTGAGCCTTACTCCTTAATTGTAAGAGCATATTTTAATAATCAATATCCTTTTTCAAACGGTCAATACAGGCCTTGCAAATGTTGCGGCCCCGGTAATTGATAACTTCCTTTGTGCTGTTGCAGAAAATACAGGCAGGCTCATACTTTTTCAAAATAATAGTATTCCCTTCCGTGTAGATTTCCAAAGGGTCACGGTCGTTTAAATCCAGTGTGGCTCTTAGTTCCTTGGGCAGCACGATACGCCCCAGGCCATCGATCCTTCTTACAATACCAGTAGAAGTCATAATGTAAACACCTCCTGTTTTTACGCCATTACTTCACCATAATTTACCAGGTCAACACTTCCAAAAATGTTATTAAATGGTAAATTATGAAATAATTATACAATTAAACCAGAATTTTGTCAATTCTTGAAGCTCTTAAAAAAGTAAAGTTTTCAATTCATTCATAACTCTCCCGATTCTTTTCATATTCATGACTGAAGAAAGGGGAAAGTTTGTTATGATGAATTTTATTTGGGGCGGTTTGATGCTGGCCAGCATTTTATGCGCTCTGGCTACCGGCCGTATGGGAGAGCTTTCCGGCGCGGTGCTTTCCGGCGCCTCTGACGCGATACAGCTGGTGATTTCCATGCTTGGGCTGATGTGCCTGTGGACCGGACTGATGAGGGTGGCGGAGAAGGGCGGTCTGACGGCGATTTTAGCGAAGCTGTTTTCCCCCGTGATGGCGAAGCTGTTTCCCGATTATGAGAAGGACAGTCCCGCCGTCAAAGCGATCTGTATGAATATCACCGCAAATCTTCTGGGATTAGGAAATGCCGCTACGCCTATGGGAATCGCCGCTATGAAGGAAATGGCAAGGGCCCGGAAGGAGGAGCTGCCGTCTGCCGCGGACAATGGTATGGTTATGTTCGTGGTTATCAATACCGCTTCTCTGCAATTGATCCCCACAATGATGTCGGCTTTGCGGGCAAGCCACGGCGCGGCCTCGCCATTTGATGTGATGCCCGCTGTTTGGATTACCTCTGTTTGCGGCCTGTGCGCGGGAGTGCTGATGGCAAAGCTTTTGGGAAAGAGGCGGCGTCCATGACTGAGTTCGGCAATTACCTGATTCCCTGTGTAATCGGCTTGATTTTGGTTTTTGGCCTCGTACGCAGGGTCCCCCTATTCGATACCTTTTTAGAAGGGGCAAAGGAGGGGGCAAAGTCTACCTTCGGTATTATCCCGGCCCTGGTAGGGCTGATTACAGCGGTGAGTATGCTGAAGGCCAGCGGCGCTTTGGATATGTTTACCGCGTTCATCGCGCCGCTGGCGGAAAAAATTGGCCTGCCGCCTCAAGTGGTACCGCTGATGCTGCTTCGTCCAGTTTCCGGAAGCGGTTCTCTGGCCCTGGTAGATCAGATCTTTTCTTCTTCCGGGGTAGACAGTTTTGCCGGCAGGGTGGCCGCGGTAATGATGGGCTCTACCGAGACTACGTTTTACGCGATTGCTGTGTATTTCGGCTCGGTCAATATTAGAAAAACCCGGCATACCATCCCCAGCGCTCTGACCGCTGATTTCACCAGCGTGGTTATCGCAGTGCTGACGGTTCGCCTGTTATTCGGAGGGGGATAAGAAAGTTAAGAAAATTTGTGGCGTTGGCATCTGGCTTTGCTCTTGATAAAATTGGCGGAAAAATCCGGACTGGCTGCCAGGATTTATTGTGACAGAGAGGCAGCGCCGCCGGTCAGAACGGGGGCGGCTGGAATTTTTATAAAAGCCGGTAAAGCAGGCTGGAAAATTTCCCAGCCTGCTTTACCGGCTTTTGCAAATTATCTGAATCATTTAAACTTTCCGGGGGGGAGAAGGAGATTTGCTTTGAACAGGAATGTTCATTGTCAAGCTTCCGGCACCGCCGGACTTTCCTTGCTGCCGGCACGCCGTCTGCTCTAGGCTTTTGAAGGCGGAATTTATATGCGAAGCGGGTGCTTCCGGCACGTACGGCTGTATTCCAGCAGATCGACAACGGAACGGGCCGCCGGAGATTCAGATATCTCTGGGAAATTCGATGACAACCTCGTTGTCGAAGGGCTTTTCCACCGCCCGGCCTTGCTCCAGAGAAGCGCGGGGATCAATAACCCGCTGGTTTTTAGAGCCCCTGAATTTTAGCAGCATTGATTTCTGTTCCAGAATAAAGCGGCCGTCTATTAACGTGTCTGACTGCTCTAGAAGCCGCCGCCAGCCGGGATGCCCCTCCAGGCCGTTGAGCAGCTCCTCTATCGTGTAACCGGTATAAGTGACTACGTTTAATCCCAATTTATGCGCTTCCTCCGCCAGCTCCGCCATAGCTTCCGGCTGCACAAAGGGGTCGCCGCCGGATAGGGTAATCCCTTTCAGCATGGGATTCTTCCGGATTTCTGCCAACAGCCTTTCCGTAGTGGTATCATAGCCGCCGCTAAAATCATGGGTCTGGGGATTTTGACAGCCAGGACAACGATGGGGACACCCTTGGCCGAACACCACGAAGCGGATGCCGGGACCGTCCACAATGGATTCCTTGATGACTCCCGCGAGGCGAAGCTTACTCATAACCGTGATTCCTGCTTTCTTACATAGAATAATTAAAAGCTGAAAAAGCGAAGAGGCTTCACTCAGCTTTCTGCGGCGAAGCCCGCCGCCGGCCGGCAGTGACAAGCATGCTTCAAGAAGGGCGGACAGGAAACGCCTATCCGCCCTTCTTGATCAAGCCGCCGTCTGTTTGCCGGTTTCAGTTCTCTGCCCACTCTGCCGGAACCGCCGGCGATTCTATTCTATGACGGGTCCGCCGCCGCGCTGAAACAGCGGATTTGTTCTAAATGAGCAAAGATGAACTTCCTGAATCAGACCTGCTCCATCGTTCCACAGCCGGTGCCCAGGGAATGCTTTACCCGATCCCGAACCTCCGCCTTTTTCGCGTTGTTGAAGCGGTCTACCGTACCTACTAGATAGCCGGTGATACGGCGAATCCGCTCAAAGTTTTCGTGGCCGTCGTGCTCGGATCTGCCGCACAGAGGACAGGTGTCTCCGATAATACCGGTATAGCCGCAGACAGGGTCCCTGTCCACCGGATGGTTAATGGAACCGTAGCCGATGCCGCTTTCCTTCATGCAGCGGACCACCTGCTCAAAAGCGTCCAGATTCTCTGTAGGATCACCGTCCAGCTCCACATAGGAGATATGGCCGCCGTTGGTGAGGGCGTGGTATGGAGCCTCCAGCTTGATCTTATCCCAGGCGGAGATGTCGTAGTAAACTGGGATGTGGAAGGAGTTGGTATAATATTCCCGATCAGTAACGCCGGGGATTTTTCCGAATTTTTCAGCATCCATACGGACAAACCGGCCGGATAAGCCCTCCGCCGGGGTGGCGATCAGAGAGAAGTTCATGCCATGCTTTTTCGTGGCCTGATCCATGCGCTGGCGCATATACCCGACAATTTCCAGACCCAGGTTCTGGGCTTCCTTGCTTTCGCCATGATGATAGCCGGTCAGAGCCTTCAAGGTTTCCGCCAGGCCGATGAAACCCATCGTCAGAGTGCCGTGCTTCAAAACCTCACGCACCTCGTCATCCGGCTTCAGGTTATCGGAATCAAGCCAAATCCCTTGCTGCATCAGGAAGGGATAGTTCCGGGCTTTTTTCTGTGCCTGCAATTCAAAGCGGTCCAAAAGCTGATCAATGACCAGATCGATCTTCCGGTCCAGCTGCTCGAAGAAAAAGTCGATGTTATGGTTGCTGAGGATCGCGATTCTAGGAAGGTTCACAGAGGTAAAGCTGAGGTTGCCCCTTCCGTTAACAATCTCCCTGGTTGGATCGTAGGAGTTAGCCATAACCCGGGTGCGGCAGCCCATATAGGCTACCTCGGTTTCTGGATGGCCAGGCTTATAGTATTGCAGGTTATAAGGAGCGTCAATAAAAGAGAAGTTGGGGAACAGCCGCTTGGCGCTTACCCGGCAGGCCAGCTTGAACAGATCATAGTTGGGCTCTCCGGGATTATAGTTGACGCCTTCCTTTACCTTAAAGATATGAATGGGGAAAATAGGAGTTTCTCCATTGCCCAGGCCGGCTTCTGTGGCAAGCAGAACATTCCTAATCACCATGCGGCCCTCGGGAGTGGTATCCATGCCGTAATTAATGGAGCTGAAAGGGATCTGAGCGCCCGCCCTGGAATGCATAGTGTTCAGGTTGTGGACGAAAGCCTCCATCGCCTGGTAGGTCGCCCGGTCGGTTTCCGCACCGGCGTGCTTAAAAGCAAATTTTTGAATTTTTTCAGCGCTTTCAGCACCAAACTTATCTGTGAGAATCTGGAGCTCCGCCTCCATATAGGCTTCGCCGTCTTCCAGCTTGGGAATGGCGCCGGCACTTTTTTCCGTGGCCGCGGCCATGATTTCCTTGGATAAAGCGCTGGCATCCTCGGCGTCTTCCATGATTTCAATGGCCCGAGCCATGTTTTGGCGGTAAATTCTCTGATAGGTTTTGATCACGCCCTTAGCCATGGCGTAATCGAAATTCGGAATACTCTGCCCGCCGTGCTGGTCATTTTGGTTGGATTGAATAGCGATGCACGCTAACGCAGAATAACTGGCGATATCGTTGGGCTCTCTCAGAAAGCCGTGGCCAGTGGAGAAGCCGCCGGTAAACAGCTTGTCCAGATCGATTTGGCAGCAGGTGGTGGTCAGGGTCAAAAAGTCCAGGTCGTGAATGTGGATATCCCCTTCCCGGTGAGCCTTAGCATGGGCCGGGTCAAGAATATACATCTCATAAAACTGCTTAGCGCCCTCAGATCCATATTTCAGCATGGTGCCCATGGCGGTATCTCCGTCAATATTGGCGTTTTCACGCTTGATGTCGTTATCTTTGGCGGCTTTAAAGGTTAAATCCTCATATATTTTCATCAAACGGGTATTCATCTCACGATGACGGGTGCGGTCGGCGCGATAAAGGATGTATTCCTTGGCCGTGCGGGAATGGCCGCTTTCAATCAAGGTACGTTCCACCACATCTTGGATGTGCTCGACCGTAGGGGTGGAAATCTTCTCCTCTTTTTCAATGTAGTCTTCTACCTGTTTGGCCAATTCTTCGGCTACCCCGCGGTTGTGGCCGCCGATTGCCTCAGCGGCCTTGTAAATAGCGGTGGAAATTTTGTCAATCTCGAAGGGAACCTCCCGTCCGTCCCTCTTAATAATACGTTCAATCATGCTTCTTTCTTCTCCTTTGAACACTTTTGATACCATATCTTGTGGGTTATTCGAAATACATTCCTCATTATAGACTAGATATAGAATGGTGTCAATAAGGGAGAAGAAGAATCACGATTGTTTTTTGATCCTTTCAGAACAAAACATCCGAAGCGCTCAAAAGAATAATCCGTAAACTTTTTGCATGGCATTTGAGCTGTTTTTTGGGAAGTCAAAATTCAGAAAGCCAGGGACTCCCATATGCGAAGGCCGGCATGTCGGTTCACTGAAAAGCAGGCGGGGAAACGGGCGGGAGAAGCTTGCTTCATTGCTTCATTTGCCGGAAAATTGATTTCAACCAGCGGATGTCGTCTTTTGTCAGGCTTTTCATAGCGAATAAAAGAAGAAGATAAATTCCCACGGTAAATATCAGTTCGAAAAGCACCCGGAACAGAACGTCAGGAAGGAGCTTGCTCAAAATAGAGGAGAGCCCCATCAAAAGCAGGCCGGGAAAGACGACGGCTAAAGCGGGTTTTAAAATCCAGGTAAAAAAACGCATTTTCAGCTGTGTAACCTTCATCAGCCGGGCGATGCTGAGAGTGGAATTTAAAATTTCGCTGGCGAAAATGACCACAATCAAGCCGTTTAATCCCATAAGCGGCAGCAGGAACAGGATTAGCCCGACCCGCATGACCGAGTCTATGATATTATAGGACAGATAACTCAGCTGTTCGTTTAAGCCCTTGAGCATACCGTCTACCACGCTGTCCAGGTACATCAAAGGGATTACCGGCGCCAGCACGCTGAGATAAACTCCCGGAGCTGAATCATGATAGATGAGAAGCCCCAAATCTTTGGCAAAGAAAACAAAAAAACCACAGATAAAAATGGAAAACAGAAAGGTGATTTGAAAAACCCGCCCGGCGATATAGTGGATATTCTTTTTGTGGTTGGCGGCATTGGCCTCAGAGAGCTCCGGGATCAGCAGCATGGAAAAAGAGGATAAAAAGGCGGAGGGAAAGGTAATCACCGGCATCACCATACCGGTGATCATGCCGTAGCCGGCTAGGGAACCCTCATAGGACGCGCCGTTTTTTTTCAGCCCCGGCGGTATTAGGATGTTTTCCGTCATGGAAAGACCGGAGCGCAGGCAGGAGCTGGCGGTGACCGGGAGGCAGATGGACAGCAGCTTTTTTATTCCGCCGCTTATCCGGCCCTTAGAAGCCTTGCCCCTGAGCTTCCGCAGCTCGCCCCAGTAGAGCAAAAAAGAATACAGGCAGGAAAAAATCTCCGCACCGGTCGTTCCCAGCACAATGGCGCAGCAGGCATATTCCAGGCCCATGGGCGCCAGAAAGTTCACTACCAAGGCGAAAATAACGATTTCCGCGATTTGCTCCAGAAGCTGCTCGCTGGCGGTTTTGATCACCTGGCGAACCGCGAAGAAATATCCCCGAAAGCAAGCGGACACCGCCATGAACGGCAGACTGGGAGCCAGAATCTTCAGAGATAAAATCGTGCGGGGATCCTTCAACACCTGATTGCCAATATAATCGGCGCTGAAAAACAGTGCGCCCCCCATCAAAAGGCTGAAGAAAAGCCCCAGAACCAGAGCCCTGCGCACAGCGGTTTTCGCTTTTTGATACTCCTTTCGCGCGAGAGCTTCGGTGACCAGCCTGGTCACCGCTAGGCTGACGCCTGAGGTGACAAAGGTGGAGGCGAACAGAAAGATCGTACAGATTAACTGATAAAGCCCGATTCCCTCTGCGCCGATTTTATTGCTCATATAGACCCGGAAGGAAATTCCGATGACCCGGGAAAGCAGCACGGCGGAGGTAAGCATCAGAGAGTTAATTAAAAAAGCCCTTTTTCTCATAGTGACCTCCTCGCATGGTTTTGACCGAATACGCCCGGAATTTCATTTAGAGCTTTCGCCGGCTGTTACGAAAAGTTTCTTTTTCGAGAACAGGTTAAGCGCCGCGGTGTTTTCGCGGCGCTTTCCTACCCGGCAGGGCAGGAGGCGTCAGCTTTCGCTGACCTATATCCGCCTGCTTCCCGATCCCCCTTTGAAAATTCTTCTCAATGGCGGGCAATCTAGGATATATATAGTTTAAAATCGGCCGTTTTATGAGCTTTAGCGGAAAAAACCAAAAATTAGCAGGCATACCTCTTCCCAAAATTTAGAGGATAGGGTATAATAAATAACATAAACCGGCTTAAAACGTTTCTAGAAAGGTTTTGTTTCTACCGGTCAGCTTACGAAAGTGAGGGCTTTTACGTTGAGAGATTATATTATTATTACGGATTCCGCCTGCGACCTTTCTCCTAAAATGGTGGAGGAATTAGGGGTAGGCGTTATTCCGCTGGAATTTCAGCTGAAAGGGAAAAGCTATTTCAATTATCCCGACGAAAGAGAGATTTCCACCAAGGAATTTTACCGCATTGTCCGGGAGGGAGAGAGTGCGACCACCAGCCAGGTAACGGTGCACCGCTATACGGATTATTTCGAGGAAGTGCTGAAGCATGGCAGGGATGTCCTCTATATCGCCTTTTCTTCCGGCTTGTCCGGCTCCTGCAATTCCGCTAAGGTAGCGGCTCAGGAGCTTCAGGCGAAATATCCGGATAACCGGGTCGAGGTAGTGGATTCCCTCTGCGCCTCCTTGGGACAGGGGCTGTATGTCTACCACGCGGTACAGGAAAAGAAAAAGGGAAAATCCATCGACCAGGTGATTCAATGGCTGGAAGAGAATAAGCTGAACCTGTGCCATTGGTTTACCGTGGATGACCTGAACCACCTGAAGCGGGGCGGACGGGTGTCTCCGGCTACAGCCTTCTTTGGCACTATGCTGAATATCAAGCCGGTTCTCCATGTGGATGACGAAGGCCATCTGATCCCCATGGGCAAGGTAAGGGGCAGGAAGGCGTCTCTGGACGCCCTGGTGGACCATATGGCTCAGACTGCCATCAACCCAAAGGAGCAGGTAATCTTCATTAGTCATGGGGACAGCGAGGCGGATGCCAAATATGTAGCCGATCAGGTCAAAGCGAAATTCAAGCCGAAGGAAATCTATATCAATCCCATCGGTCCGGTGATCGGCGCTCATTCCGGCCCCGGTACCATGGCGCTGTTTTTCTTAGGCAGCAAGCGGTAAGAAACCGAGGGAGTCTCTAAGGAAAAAGGAACCCCTCCATAGCTCCATAAAAGAGCATCGGGAGACGGAGTACAGGGGCAGGGCGGAAGCCTGTTCTTGAGGCCGTCTCCTTTTGTCTGAAAGCGCGGGAATATCTGAGAACGCGAAAACAAAAGATTTTCTCATAGAACGCGAGGAACCAGTATGTTTAAATTAGCCCGATTTTTAAAGCCCTATAAGAAGCAGGTCATCGCCGGCCCGATTTTTAAGCTGATCGAGGCGGTTTTTGAGCTGATCGTACCCTTGGTGATGGCTAATATTATTGACATCGGCGTAAAGAACAACGACGGCCCCTATATCTGGAGAATGGGCGGACTGCTGCTTCTGCTGGGCGTGGTGGGCCTGTGCTCGACGCTGGTGTGTCAGTATTTCGCCTCCATCGCCTCCCAGGGATTCGGCACGGAGCTGCGGAACAAGCTGTTTCGCCACATCAATACCTTCTCCTACGCCGAGGTGGATAAGTTCGGCACGCCGTCCCTGATTACCCGCTTGACCAATGATGTGAACCAAATGCAGCAGGCTGTGGCCATGCTGATCCGTTTGGTGATCCGGGCTCCGTTTCTGGCTGTCGGCGCCATTGTGATGGCGATGCTCCTCGATCTAAAAATGTCGTTGATTTTCTTGGTGGCCGCGCCGTTTTTGGCGGGAGTCATCTTTTTAGTAATGAACCGAAGCATCCCATTCTACAGGGGAATCCAGAAAAAGCTGGACAGGATTTCTTTGATCTCCCGGGAAAATCTAAGCGGCGCGCGGGTGATCCGGGCCTTCAGCAAGCAGGAAAGCGAGAAGGAGCGGTTCCAGCAGGCCAGCGACGACCTATCTAAAACCGCTATCCGTGTGGGAAAGATTTCAGCGCTGCTGAACCCGGCTACCACGGTGATTTTGAATATCGCCATCATCGGGATTGTGTGGTACGGAGGCCGGCGGGTACAGATCGGCGATCTTTCCCAGGGCGAGATCATCGCCTTTGTCAACTATATTAATCAGATTCTGCTGGCTATGATCGTCATTGCAAACCTGGTGGTGCTGTTTACAAAGGCTTCCGCCTCCGCCGCCAGAATCAACGAGGTGCTGGAAACGATGCCTTCCATCGTGGAAACTGCTGAAAAGCCTGTGAATGTGCCGCTTAAGGCAGATACCCCCAAGGTGGAATTTCAAAACGTCAGCTTTGCCTACGCCGGCTCTGACGAATATTCCCTGGAGGATATCCAGCTCCAGATCCGCCGGGGAGAAACCATCGGCATCATCGGCGGAACAGGTTCGGGAAAATCTACTCTGATCAACCTGATCCCGCGATTTTATGAGGCTACTAAGGGCGCTGTGCTCGTGGATGGCGTAAACGTAAAGGAATATCCCTTTGAGCAGCTTCGGACCCAGATCGGCCTGGTGCCGCAAAAGGCAACCCTGTTTTCCGGCACGATCCGGGAGAATCTGCAGTGGCGCAAGGAAAACGCCACTGATGAGGAGATCGCCCGGGCTTTATCCATTGCCCAGGCCTCGGAATTTGTAGACGCCCTGCCGGAAAAATACGATGCCGTCGTCGATCAGGGAGGGAAGAACCTTTCCGGCGGCCAGAAGCAGCGGCTGACCATCGCCAGGGCGCTGGTAGGAGAGCCGGAGCTTTTGATTTTGGATGACAGCGCCAGCGCCCTGGATTTTGCGACCGACGCGGCGCTCAGGCAGGCTATCCGCAGGGAAACAAAAAATATGACGGTGATCCTTGTATCCCAGCGGGCCAGTACCATACGGAACGCGGACCAGATCGTGGTGCTGGACGACGGCAGGGTGGCGGGAATCGGCACCCATCAGCAGCTTATGAGTACCTGCGAGACCTACCGGGAAATCTGCCTGTCCCAGCTTAGCAGCGAGGAGGTGGGCGCATGACTCCCAAGGAGATTTTAAAGCGGCTGTTTCAGTATGCCAGACCCTATGCGGGCTATTTGATCGGCGGCCTTCTGTGCGCCGTTGCCAGCATTGCCCTGACTCTGCTTGGTCCGGTGCTGATTGGTAAGGCCATCGACCAAATTGTGGGGCCGGGCCAGGTGAATTTTCCCGAGACGTTAAAATATCTGATCCTGCTGGGGATCACCGTGGCTTTGGCGGCGGTGTTCCAGTGGCTGATGACATTATGTACCAATAAGGTAACCTATTACACGGTGAATGATCTAAGGCAGGAGGCCTTTGGAAAGCTTCACCAGGTGCCTCTGAAATATATTGACGGCAATCCCCACGGGGACATCATCAACCGGCTGATTAACGACATCGACTTTATCTCCGACGGCCTGCTGCAAGGCTTGACCCAACTGTTTACCGGTGTGGTCACCATTGTGGGAACCCTGTGCTTTATGCTGGGGATCAATCCTCTGATCGCCCTGGTGGTAGTGCTGGTGACGCCCTTATCCTTATTTGTGGCGGTGTTCGTGGCCAAAAGCTCCAACAAGATGTTCAAGGAACAGACCAAGACCCAGGGCGAGCTGGGAGGCTGCGTCGAAGAAATGCTGGGCAGCCAGAAAGTGGTCAAGGCGTTTTCCTATGAGGAGCGGGCTGAGGAGAAATTTCAGGAGATCAACGCCCGGCTTTACAAATGCGGGCAGAAGGCCCAGTTTTTCTCATCCCTTTCCAATCCCAGCACCCGGTTCGTCAATGGCATCGTGTACGCCGCCGCCGGGGTAGTAGGAGCGATTTCCGTTATCAACGGCAATCTGAGCGTAGGCGGCGTCTCTTCCTTTTTGACCTACGCGAATCAATATACCAAGCCATTCAATGAGGTTACCGGGGTGATTACCCAGCTGCAAACAGCTTTCTCGTCGGCGGGCCGGGTGTTCGCCTTGCTGGATCAGCCGGAAGAAGCTCCGGATGCCCCGAACGCCAAGACAGTGAAAAGCTGTGAGGGCCGGGTAAGGATAGACCATGTTTCTTTTGCCTATCGCAAGGATCAGAAGCTGATTGAGAATTTTAATCTGGAGACCAAGCCGGGGCAGAGAATTGCCATCGTCGGCCCCACGGGCTGCGGAAAGACTACCATGATCAACCTGCTTATGCGGTTCTATGACGTCAATCAGGGTGAGATCAGCGTTGACGGTGTTCCGGTCAAGGAGATGACCAGGGACAGCCTGCGCCGGCTTTTCGGCATGGTGCTCCAGGATACCTGGCTGTATTCCGCCACAGTACGGGAAAATATCGCCTACGGCAAGCCAAACGCCGCGATGGAAGAAATCCGGGCGGCGGCGAAGGCGGCCTATGCCGACGGCTTTATCCGCAGAATGCCCCAGGGCTATGACACTTTGATCAGCGAGGATGGCGGAAATCTGTCTCAAGGCCAGAAGCAGCTTCTTAGTATTGCCCGGGTGATGCTGGTGGATCCGCCGATGCTGATCCTGGACGAGGCCACCAGCTCCATCGATACCCTGACGGAAATCCGGGTGCAGAAAGCCTTTGACAGGATGATGGAGGGGCGTACCAGCTTCATCGTGGCGCACCGTTTGTCCACCATCAAAAACGCCGATGTGATCCTAGTGATGAACCAGGGAAATATTATCGAGCAGGGAAGCCATCAGGAGCTTCTGGACCGGGGAGGCTTCTACTGCCGCCTTTACAACAGCCAGTTTGTGAAAGCGGAATAGCTCCCCTTTCAGCTTTTTCCAGCTTATCCGCTCCCGAAGCGGGTGCCCGGAGCCTTTTTAGCGCATAAAGCCCCTTTCCGTCCTCATAGTAATGGGACAGGAAGGGGGCTTTTTATGCTGGAGCAAATTGGAGATTGGGTCAACCGGCTGGTGTGGGGCCCGGCTACTCTGGGAGCGCTGCTGCTCATCGGGATTTATTATACCGCCAGATCCCGTTTTTTCCCATTCCGCAGGCTGAGGCTCTGGTGGAAAGAGACGGCGGGCAGCTTTTTCCGCAAACCGGAGAGGGCCGCGGCTGCGGAAACAGGAAGGAAGGGAATTTCTTCCTTCCAGGCTATGACTGCGGCCTTGGCCGGAGCTATGGGAACGGGGAATATCGTAGGGGTGGCGACGGCTTTGGCGATCGGCGGACCGGGCGCGATTTTTTGGATGTGGGTGGCGGCCCTGTTTGGGATGATGACTATTTTCGGAGAGAATGTCCTTGGCTGCCGCTACCGGCAAAAAAACAAAAAAGGCGAGTGGGTGGGAGGCCCGATGTATTATCTCTCGAAAGGGCTTCACAGCCGCTTTTTGGCGGGCCTGTTTTCGGTTGCCTGTATTTTTTCCTCTTTTGGGATGGGCAACATGACCCAGGCCAATTCCATTGCCGGAGCCATGGAGGCTGGATTTTCGGTTCCACACTGGGCTACGGGAACGGCGCTGGCCCTGTTGGTGGGAGTGATTATCCTGGGCGGCCTAAAAAGGATAGCCGGGTTTACGGAAAAGATTGTGCCCTTTATGAGTGTATTTTATTTAATTGGCTGTCTGGTGGTCATCGTGGTCCACGGCGGCAGACTGCCTCAGGTGTTTGAAGCTGTTTTTCATGAGGCGTTTCAATTTAAAGCGGCGGCGGGCGGCGGCGCGGGCTTTGCCTCTGCCGCTGTCATCCAGGGGATTTCCAAAGGAACCTTTTCCAATGAGGCGGGCCTGGGCAGCGCGCCGATCATTTACGCGGCCGCTGAGGAGGGCGACGGGATAAAACAAGGAATGTGGGGCATTTTTCAGGTGTTTGCCGATACCATCGTGGGCTGTACGGTGACGGCCTTGTGTATTCTGGCGTCCGGAGTGTTGGATTCCGGCCTGACCGGTGTAGCCCTGAGCACGCAGGCGTTTTCCAGCGTGTTCGGGAAAATGGGAGGAGTGTTTGTGGCGGTGTCCATCGTCATGTTCGCCTTTGCCACCCTGGTAAGCTGGTCCTACTATGGGGAGAAAAGCCTGGAATATTTGGCAGGCGAGCGGCTGATTCCGATTTATCGGTTCCTTTACGCCGTTTGCGCCGCCTTGGGCTGTATGCTGAGCCTGGATTCCGTTTGGAAAGCGGCGGATACCTTCAACGGCCTGATGGCGATTCCGAACATGATCGCCTTGGCCCTGCTGTCCAGAGAGGTGTTTGAGGAAATGAAAAAACACCGGCTTGTGAAAGGCGGCGCTAAAAGCAGCTTGCCGTAGGGTTTTTTATCAGCCCGCGTCTGAAGCTTTTACAAAAAGGCAGGAGGCGCAAAAACACCTCCCGCTTTTGAATTTCGGTTTCAGTTTAAAGGTTCTTGAGAAGCTTGGATGAATCAATGGGGAAGCCCCCAAAAAATGGTGATCAAGGAAACGCAAAGGCCCTTCCTATGATAGGGAACCGCTGATATGGATAGGAAAACCAGTCCGCTTAAGGGACCAATCCTTTTTTTGCGGAAGCCTCAGAAACACCCTCGGGAGCCTGGCCGAGGCCCGAAGCTTCCTCAGGACGGGCCAGTTCCGGCCCCTTTTTGCCTAAACGAGCGAAGAACATGCCGACAACGATGGTAGAATAATAGGTGATGAATCTCCACAGGAGCATAGCCTGCTTGACGGTTTCCCCTTGAAAGAACAGGTTGAACAGCACCAAAAAGCTGCCCTCCGAGGTTCCGGCGGCGCCGGGCAGAGGCGTGTAGGCGGCGATCATGGTAACAAAGGCCTGGGCGGAAACCATATCGAAATAGGGAGCGCCTGGGTTATGATAAGCTTTGTATAGAAAAAAAGGAACGGAAAACAGAACAGTCAGTTCCAAAAAGGTCAGCCCATAGAGCTGAAGGGAAAGCTTCCAGTTGTGGTTCATGGATTTATTGTTGTTTAAATAGGATTCCAGCTGTGCGTGAACCCGTTTGCTTTTTTCTTCCGGCCGCTTTACTAAACGAAGCTTGGAAAGAAGCCAGAAAAAAAACTGAATCAGCTTAGTGGTGAAGGTACGGCTGACGGAAAACAAAAATAACAGAAGCACCGAGGCGGCCTGGGCTAAAAAGCCTACAAGAGCCAAAGGCAGAAAGCCGTGGATCTGGCTTTCGAAAAAGCTGGATTTTAATAAAATAACCCCCAGGGAGTAAAGGGAAAGGGTGGTTTGGTAGATGAGGAACTTGCGGACTACCACTGACACCGCGACGCCGGAGGAAACCCCCTGGCGGGACAGGGCGACCAGCTGCATCGGCTGGCCCGCAACGCCAAAGGGAGTGACAGCGCTGAAATACTGCCCCACCATGGTAACCCGGAACGCTTCTTTCCAGGAATATTGGCCAGGGTAAACGCTGTTGACGATAAGGTGATACAGCAGGGCTTCCAATGCCCATACGCCTGCGATGAGAAGAACAGCGGGAATGAGCCAGAAAAAATTCAGAGACGAAAAGGATTGGATTAAAATTGCGAGATTGTTGTCTTTGACGCAAAAATAAATAATCATGCCAAAGGAGAGGCAAAGAAGGCTGATGTTAAACACCTTTTTCCAATCCAGGGCATGATTTTTTTTCATGGAGCTCTCCTTTTTATTTTGACCCGCGTCTCTGCGGCTGTATCACGGGAAAAGGAAGGATGGGCTGTCCCTTATGGGGGCGGTAATCTTCACTCATAAAATACCGGATAGACCGATTGGAATTCTTTATGTTTTTCCACATGCCCTTAAAATTCAGGGTAATCACGTGAAGCCTGAGCACAGAATACCAGTTGACCATTTTCATGCGGCGGGCGAATTTATTAAAGGATTTCCGGAACGCCCGGAAATCGTCCGCCTCCTCCAAAAAATTCCGTGTATAGCCTAAGGTACGGATAAAATCGTTGATTTTTTTCGCGTTCATGGATTTTAAAATACTCCCGCGGCGGCGGGTATAATTATAGAGGGGCTTGCTGGTAACGGCGACCCGCTTGGCATGGTAATAGAGCTTTGGAGACGTGGCTACGTCTTCAAAGTACATCTGGGTATAGGTCACATCGTTCTCTAAAAATAGAGAGCGCTTGTAAAGCTTATTCCAAGCGAAATGATGCATGGATTTGTCCCGGATCAGCAGGTTCAAAGCCTGGCGGCTTTCATAAACGGCGGTTCTGCAGGTAAAAGGCAAGGGAATGCGGAGGCCGTTATAGGGAAAATAAAAATAGAAGCTGCAATAGGAAATATCGCAGTCGTTTGCCACGCACGCGTTATACATATCCTCCAGAAAGGTGGGCTGATAATAGTCGTCGCTGTCCATAAAAGCGATGAACTCACCCTGGGCCAGCCGCAGTCCGGTATTGCGCGCGGCGGACAAACCGGCGTTTTTCTGGCGGACAGATTTAAAGTTAGAGTATTTTCTCACATATTTTGCGATAATTTCCGGGCAGCGGTCAGTGGAGCCGTCATCTACGATGATAGCCTCGTAATTCTGAAAGGTTTGATCCGCCACCGATTGGAGAGCCTTTCTCAGGAACATATCCACGTTATAAACCGGGATGACAATACTGATAATAGGCTTCTCCCGTTGCTCACTCAATGCTTGAATCCTCCAATCCATAGTGTTGACACTTTTTATCGAAAATAACATCCGGATATTTGGTAATGTCATCCAGGGGCTCAAAGCTCTTTTTGCCGCAGGCGCGCGTCATATGGATGATCTCTTTAAAATTGCGGCCTAAGCCGGAAAGATTTTTTGCGTTTTTTTGCGCGACCAGCGTTAAATAACAAGTAGTAATCGCCACAAACAGGCTGTGCAGGCGGTAAACTGCCCGGTAAGGGGGAAAATCCCTTTGCAGCTCTAAAAAGCCGCGCAGATCCGCCAGGGCCCGGAGGTAATCGTTCAGCTTTTTAATGTTTAAAGCGCCGATGGCGCTGTCCTTGTGCTGTACGTAAAAGTAGAGAGGATCTCCAATCACAGCAATCCGGTTGGAAAAATAGAATCCCCGCTGGCATACCGAAATATCCTCAAAGCACATAGTTGGGAAAGTGATGTGGTGCTCGGTAAAAAGAGTCCGCCGCCACAGCTTGTTCCAGATAAAGCCTTTGATCCCCATATCCAGAATCAAAGCCCGGATCATTTCCTTGGGCGTGTAGATTCCCGGGGCCTTCCTGAACTGAGCGGGCCGCAGCTCGTGGGTGACCGCGTTGTAACGGTAATAGCTGCAGCAGACCATATCCGCCCGGTATTTTTTCGCCGACTCATACAGCCTTTGCAAATAGAGAGGGGCGATATAATCATCGCTGTCCATAAAGGCGATATATTCCCCCCTGGCAGCCTGAATCCCTGCGTTTCTCGCTTTGGAAACGCCGCCGTTTTCCTGGTGGATCACGCGAGTGTTAGGAAATCTGCGGGCAAATCCACGCAGGATTTCCAGGGAATGATCGGTAGATCCGTCATCCACCAAAATAACCTCGAAGCCCTTCAGGGTCTGCGCCGCAATGGATTCCAGGCATTTAGGAAGGTATTGTTCTACATTATAAACAGGAATAATCAGGCTGACGTTAGGGACTACAGTTTTCATCCGTCAGGTTCATCCTTTCCGGTAAAACTAGGTTGCGGCTATCAGGCTTCCTCTTTCTTTTCTCCTCCGGCTTTTTTCCCCAGCCGGGAAAAAGGAGCGGTGCATAGAATCACCAGATAATAGGTAATGATCCGCCACACCAAAACGCCGGATTTCAAGGTTTCAGGCGTGAAATACATAGAGAAAAAGCCCAAAAAGCTGATTTCGGACGCGCCGGCCGCGCCGGGCAGAGGGATAAAACAGGTAGCCATGGTAACAAACGCTTGAGAACAGATCATGTCAGAAACCGGGGCGCCGGACAAATTAAAGCTGCGGTAGACGCAGTACGGGATGATAAAGATGGCGGTCAGCTGAACGGCAGTGCAAACATAAGCGGTGACCACAAGACGACGGTTTTTATAAAGCTCCTTATTGCAGTCATGGAAGCTTTCCAGCTGGCGCTCGAAGCCGCCCAGCTTATCATAAAGCTTTTGACGGTGAAACCGGGTCAGCAGCTTTTTAGCAAAGCCCAGAATAGCATTGGTAAGCCTGCGGCTGAAGGAAAACAGCAGCAGCATCAGAATCACGAACGCCTGGGAGAGAAAGCCGAACACCGCAAAGGTCCACATAACCCCGCTTAAGGCATCGTCAAAGAAATCCTGTTTTAAAAGCAGGGCGGCGGCGCTGTAAGCCACCAGAGTGGATTGGTAAACAACAAACTTTTGGGTCAGGGCGGAAACACCTTTACCGGGCTCGACGCCGTATTTGGACATACAATAGACCTGCATGGGCTGTCCGCCGGTGGCAAATGGAGTGACAGCGCTGAAAAACTGGCCTACCATAGAAGTCTTAAGCGCGTTATGGAACTTGAAGCTGGGCACGGAGCTTTTAACCAAAATATAGGTCATATAAGCGTCGATGGCGATATTAAGAGCCTGGCTGAGCAAGGCCATAATCAGCCAGCCTTTGTCCAGGTTTTTGAAGTTTTTAGAGAGCTCTACAAGACCGTTTTCAGAAAGACAAAAGTAACCCAGCATCACTAAAGAGATCAGGATTACAGAAACATTAAAGATTGTCTTTCCGCTTATCTTTTTTTTCATTCCATACTCCAAAAAGCGGCGATGACACACCAAAATAAAATTCACATAAAGGTACGAATAACATCATATAACGACTTCTTGATGATTGTCAAGACGAATGGAGAAAGATTGCGCTTTTCAACAAAAAACCCTTTCCGCCCGCCGGAGGAAAAGGGTTTCTTTTTTAGTCTTTTACCAGCTTCTGGATCTCGTTAACAATTTTAGGCCCGGAAGAGGATTTGTCAAACGCAGAGCAGGACCTGCGCATTTCCTCCAAACGTTCCTGGTTCGACAGCAGGTCGTAAATAGTTTCAGAGCAGGCGGAGCCCTTCTGGATTTTAACCGCCATATTATTGTCAATGAGAAATTCCGCGTTTTCCGTCTCAGGCCCGGGAATGGCGTCGAAAATCGCCATGGGCAGGTTGCAGGCCAAGGCTTCGCTGACGGTCAGCCCGCCGGGCTTGGTAATGATCAGATCAGAGATCTGCATATATTTGTGCACTTCGTTGGTGAAGAACAGAACCTTAGTAGGCTTGGAGGGCTTTGGCTTCAGCTTCACAGACACATCCCGCAGGGGCTTCTGCCTGCTGTTGCGGAGAATCAGCTTGTTAAACGCTTCATAAAGCCGCTCATTCTTGCCGGTAATCACGATAATCTGAAAATCCAGGTTCACCTTGATAATGTTGTTGTAGATCCTGAGGATATTGGAAACGCCGAAGCTTCCCGCCATAATCAGAACGGTGGGCTTATCCGGGCTTAAGCCCAGCTGCCTGAGCACCTCGGCCCGGTCCATTTTTTCATAGAAGGATTCCTCCACAGGGATACCATAAGGATGGATCTTTTCTCTGGGAGCACCCATTTTCGCCATAGTATCCACCATTCCCTCATTGGAAACGATATAGCTGTCTACATAGGGATGAATCCACGCGCGATGAGGACCGTAGTCTGTCATAACGCAGATCAGCGGCGCGGTGATTTTACCATCCTCCTTTAATAAGGAAATCATCTCCGTGGCGAAGGGATGGGTGGAAATAATCGCATCCGGACGAAATTCCTCTACCAGGGGCATCAGATATTTGCGGAAAATGTTGCAGAAAAAATAGGTGGTTTTGCTTTTGCCGCGGTTTGTGGATTTGTATAGGGAGCCGAACAGCTTCGGCGTCCGCTTTGCCATGGCTTCATAGCCCTCGGTAACGGTCTTATCCAGCAGAGGACTGATATATTTCAAGGTGTCCACAATTTCAACTTCACAATCCTCCTGGGTTTCCAGAATGTAAGACTTCAAGGCGGAGGACGCCCGAAGATGGCCGCCTCCGGTTGCCGCGGTAAGAATCAGGATTTTCATGATAACCTAAAGCCCCCCATAGCTTAAACATTAAAATCTTTAAAGTAATAACGAACGCAGGCCAGCGCCCCTAAAATCAGGCTGAAGATCAGGCAGATGAGCGCATAAGGAAAAACTCCGGCAGGAGCACCCAGCATAGCGGATTCCAAAACCAGGCCGGTATTGATATAATGGTAAGGAGAGAGAAACAGCATCCAGCCCAGGGCGGGAATCGCGCCGCCGACGATTCCAAGCAGCAGAGAGGCCAGCAGAACCGCAAACGCGGCGGCAGAGGCCTGGCTGGAATGGGATAAAAATACAGAAAGCAAATAGCCGATAGCAAGATACATAACCTCTACCATAAAATAGGAAAAGTATAAGGAGAGGCATGCCAAAGCAAAGGAGGCGGCGTCAAAATCCGGCTGAAGCGCCGCCATACCATAGCTTACGCCCCAAAGGCCCAAATTATAAATGAGAAGCGCCAAAGCCTGGGAAACGAAAGAGCTGATTAAAATACTGCCCCGGCTGATCGGCTGGGCATAAATAAGCACGATGCTCTGATGGCTTTCCAGCTTGACCATGGAGCGGCAGCCGCGGTAGCAGGCAAACAGGCAGCCTACCGCAAAAACACAGTGGCTGGTTAAAGCGAAATAGGTTAAAAATTCAGAAAGCTCCGGCAGGTTATCCAGCTGGAACTCCGCTAAAAGCTCCTCCGGAAAGGCGGACAGAGTCTCCTGCAGCCGGTCGGAGAAATCTGTTTGAGCTGCGGCAGAAAAGGAATATAAGGCCAAGACCAGCAGGCCGCCGCTGATCAGGAACCATAAAATCACGCTGGGGACAGAGCGCCGGAACTCTTTTGTAAAAATAGAAAGTGAAAACACTTTAGGCATGATCCGCGGCCTCCTGTTCCAGCTTTTTTTCGTAAAACCGTATAATGGCATCCTCCAGAGAGGGCAGGCTCACCTGAAGATCCTGAATCTCGTAGTTTGCCAGCGCCTTGATAAAGGGATCCATCACGCCGCGGTAGGAGAAGGTGACCAGATCTCCAGTGACGACGGGATCATTGATCTGAAACAAGGTAAACAAAGCGGATAGATTATCTGTGGTTTTTAATTTAACGCGCCGGGTATCTGAGGAAGAGAGATTATCGGTATTGGCGACCTCAAGAATAGAGCCCTTGCGGATAATGGCCGTCCTGCCGCAGAGCTCCTGAACCTCTCCGATATCATGGTTGCAGAAAAAGATGGTAGCGCCCTTTTGGTTTTCCTCCACCAAAAGGTCCTTAAACCGCCGCTTGATCAAAGAATCCAGCCCAGAGGTCGGCTCGTCAAGGATCAGCAGCTTTGGGCTGTGAAGCAGCGCAGTGACCAGGGCGATTTTTTTTCGATTGCCTAAGGACATGTGAGAGATTCGGCGGACGGTGTCCACCTCAAACAGGTCACAGAGCTGATCGATTCTAGACTTATCCCGAAGCCCCCTCATAGCGGCCGCGTAGCGGATCACCTCCATGGCTCTCATGTCCATATAGTAATCCACTTCACTGGGAACATAACCTACCATCTTTTTGAGCTTCCCGCTTTGGGAACGAGAATCCATTCCTAAGATGGTAGCGGTGCCGGAGGTAGGACGCACATAGTTCATCATCATGCGGATAGTGGTGGATTTGCCGGAACCGTTAGGGCCTACAAAGCCAAAGAAATCCCCTTCTTCTACGGTAAGGCTGGCTTCCAGCACCGCGGGTACGGCTCCGAAAAATTTGGTCAGTTTTTTTAGTTCGATGACCGGCACTTGGCAAAGCCTCCTTTAATGAGGAAACCATTCTCCAGCGAATTTCCCGGGAATGCAGCTTCCGGATCGCTGCCGCTTTTCATGATTCCTTCATAATCTTAGACTGATTATACCATTTTCACCCAAAAGGTTCAATAGATATTGCCGGATTCCAGGATGGCGGTTGCTGATTGAGCGGGCTGAATGAGGAACGGCTGGTGAAAAAGCAGAGACGCCGATAATTTGCCGGTAATTTTTATAACAGTAAATAAGCTGTAACTTTACTTTTTGAAATTTCCGTTGTATTATAAAAAACGTATTGGCAAAGCCATTTTATCATTTTCTTTAGCTTAATAAGGAGGGGGACCGACTTGAAAGGAAATAAAACGGTTCAAGACACCCAACAGTTACAAAACAGCCAGGGGGCTGCGGTTCAAACCGCGAACCGCAAAAAGCTGCCAGCGTGGGCTTGGTGGGCTATCGGCGGTGCTTTGGCGGTGATTCTGGCCGTAGGAGGCTTCTTTGGGTACCAAAAATATCAGGAATATCAGGAATATATCGCCATGGTGGACAGAGCCCTGAATGTGGATACCTTTTATACCGGGATTCAGGTAGAAGGGATCGATGTAGGCGGCAAGACTATGGAGGAAGCGAAGGCGCTTTTGGAAAAGCATGAGAAATCTCTGCTTCCTGATGTGAAAATCAAGGCTGTATACGGCCAAAAGGAGTATACGGTGGACAATACCTACTTGAGCTTTGAATCTACTCTGGAAGCCGCCTTGGAAGAAGCCTACCAGTATGCCAGGGAAGGCGAACGCGACGAACGGTACGCTTTAGTAGAGGCGCTGGAAACCCAGCCGAAAAACTTCGAGGTAAAAGCGGAGTTTGACGCCGATGAGAAAAAGGTGGGCGAGCTGGTCAAAAAAATCGAGAAGGAGCTCAACTGCGAGGTTACGGAAGCCCATGTGAAGGAATTTAACCCGGATTCTGACCCTATGTTCGTATACGAGGGCGGCTCTCCCGGAATTAAGGTGAAGGCTGAAGAACTGAAGCAGAGCCTTGTAAAGGCTCTGGAGGCAGAAAATTTAAAAAGCGAGCTTAAGATCCCGGTGACAGAAACTCAGCCGAAGACAACGGTCGAGGACGTAAAGAAGCAGACGGTTAAGCTTTCTGAGTATACCACCTATTCCACCAATACGGAAAACGGCACTCACAATATGGCGCTGTCCCTGGCGGCGGCCAACGGCACCGTGCTGAAGCCGGGAGAAATATTCTCCTTTAATGAGACGACTGGAGACACGACTACCGGCGCGTTAGGCTATCTGCCAGCTACTGGTATTTCCAACAATAAGTCCGTGCAGGTATATGGCGGCGGCATCTGCCAGTCCTCGACTACAATCTACGGCGCGGCTCTGCGGGCTGATATGGAGATCGTTACCCGCTATAACCATCGGTGGCCTTCTTCTTATGTACCGATCGGACAGGATGCTACGGTAGATTATCCTTCCACTGATTTCCAGTTTAAAAATTCTTCTGATTATCCGGTTTATATCAAGGCCTATATGGATGGAAGAACTCTGGTCGTACAGATTTACGGCCATCCGTCGGATGAATGGGATACTATTGAGGTGGAAAGCTGGCAGACAGGCGTCATTCCGCCTCCGCCCACCGAGTATATTGTCGATGAGAGCCTGCCTGAGGGCACGGTCACATGGTGGACCGACGCCTGCTACGGCTATACCGCAGAGGGCGAAAAGGTGTTTTATAAAAACGGCCAGGAGGTCAAAAGGGAGCCAATTGATTCCTCGTATTACATGGAGGGCGCCGCGGTCTATAAAATAGGGCCTAACACGGATCCCAATGCGCCGAGTCAAAACGGCGGCGGGGACAAACCGGCGAATACCTCCAGTACTACCCCGCCCGCCAGTTCCAGCAATGCTCCAAGCAGCAGCCAGCCATCCAGTACAGCGCCGCCATCTTCCAGCGAGACTTCCAGTAAACCTGTTAGCAGTTCCCCTTCGTCTTCAGAGGAAACCCCAACTGGTGGATAATTAAGGTATCAAACCAGTGTAAATGATAAAAAAGCGGCGTGAGGCTTCACGCCGCTTTTTTAAAATAAGGAGGAAGTTTAATGGCGTTTTCGGCAAAGACCTTAGATTTTTTGTTTGAAAACCGGCTGCAGGACAGCCGGGATTGGTTCTTAGATCATAAAGATACTTATCAAGCTGTACTGCTGGAGCCGATGAAGGATCTGGTACGGTCGCTCACACCGGTAATGCTGGAAATTGACGCTAAGGTGACCACAGAGCCGCGGGTGGACAAGACGATTTGCCGCCTGCGCCGGGATACCCGGTACAGCCATGATAAATCACTTTACCGGGATACCATGTGGCTCATATTCAAGCGTGGAAAAATGCACGGTACTGAGGTGCCGGGAATTTATTTTGAGATTACCTGCGACGGATTTAATTATGGGTGCGGCTTCTATCACGCTTCGGCGGCGTATATGAATACGATGCGGCGGCTGATCCTGCAAGGCGATCCGGCGTTCGAAAAGGCGAAGAAAGCTTTTTTATCCCAAAAGCTTTTCCATATGGAGGGGGAGCGGTATAAGCGCCCCCATTATCCGCAGTGCCCGGAGGAGGAACGGCAATGGCTGGAGCAAAGAGGAATTAGCTTTGTGGCGGAAAGCAGCGATTTTAATCTGCTGTTTTCTGACAGGCTGTCACAAAAGCTGGAGAAAGATTTTCGTGTGCTGGCGCCTATTTATCATTTTTTGCTGCATACCTCCCAGGCGGAGCAGCAATACGGGCTTGATCGTCCGGAATTATTTTAAAATGTGCCCTGAGATTTCGATAGGGAAAGCCTATCGTGTTCCAGGGCTTTGTGTTTTGTGTGATTTGTATTCACAATTCGTTGCAACTGGAAAAATTTTCATGCTAAATAAAATAATAGGAAAGACCTGTGAATAATTGAAAGCAAAAATTTTTTAATTTAGAATTGTGCAATAAAAATATTTTGGAAAAGAAGCTGGGGGATCGGGATGAAACGGAAACTATGGAAGCTAGTAATTCCGGCACTGCTGGTCATCGCTTTGATTGGATATACGGCGATTTCCGCCCAGGGGGAATTTGTGCAGGCAAGCTATGAAATTGAGCTTCAGAAACCGGGCGCCGAATTGGAAGACGCCCGATATTTGCGGGATGGGAATTTGCTGCTGGTCGGCGGAAGTGAGTCTGAGTGCTTCGGCGTTTTGACCGATACCGCCAGTCAAAGCGCTCAACCCCTGTGGGAAATTTCCGGAGGATTCCGCGGGCTGTCCGTGCTGCCGGACCGGGTGGTTTTAGCTTGTGAAACCGCACGGTACCAGGACGGTGTAGTGCAAAAGCAGATCAAATTGTTTTCCTACGGCTCCAGTGATTTTTCTCAGCTTGGCAAAACCACGGTGCTTCGTGGACTATCGGACTTGTCCAGCGGAGCTTTTGCGGCCGCTTCGGATGGAACGGTCTACCTCCTTAAAGGCTCTGAGCCTAACATGCTGTATACCACTGAGGATGTCGCTGAAAGCAGCGAAGAGAAAATACAAAGCTTAGTTCCATTCTGCGACCTGGAGGAACCGATTTCCGAGTTGGTCGCCGCGCCCTCGAACGGCGGTGTCTATTTAGTTTCTCAGTCGGGAGGATTATGGAGAGTTAACGCTGATGAGGTGGCGGCGTTTTCCGGTGATCCGGTAGGAGATGGCTTGCGGATGCTGGATTCGGAGCTGGCTGTCGATGAGGCTGGGACTGTTTATCGGGTTTCCGAGGAGGATCTGACGGTGGAGAGGCTTTACGCCTCTCAAAGCCAGGGCGCCGCCTGTCTCTATCAGAACGGAATTTTAGCGGATTTTGATTCCAGATTGTTACTTTTAGGAGCAGATGGATCTGTGCTGGGACAGCTAACCCTGGAAAAGAGGAACCCGGCGTTTTTGTTTGCCGACGGCGGCATGGTTTACGGTGTATCGGACTCCAACGCCGGAATAAGGGTTGAATATACCAATGGCGTTACCGATCAAGTGACGGTAGAGGAATTTACCGAGGAAAGCAATGCGTTTTTGGCAAACCCTCTGCCGGGCGTTTATCCTTTATCCGAGGGAAGCCCAGAATCTTGGACGGTATCGCTGAATCCGGAGCTTTTGAATTCAGGCAGGGGAGACCCGGCGGTGACAGTTCGCAATGAGGCAACCGGCGAGACTGCTGCGTGGACGCTGGACAACGGCCTGGAGCTGGAAGGAAGCTTTTTCAGTTTTCCGGCTCCGGAGCCGCTGGAAGCAGGAAATTATCAGGTGAAGCTGTCTAATTTGTGTACCTCCGGCGGACTGCCGGCAAGCTGTGTTTATACCGTTACCTTTACGGATGATACTTCAGGTTCGACAGATTCTTCCGGAACGGGAAGCTCAAGCTCTTCCAATCCCTCCTCCAGCGGGGAGGATTCCAGGCTGATTACCAGCCAGGTTTACAGCATTGATGAAAAGACCAGGGTGATGACCGGTATAGAACCTGGAAGCACACTGACCCAAATCAAGGCGAATCTGCAGTATGACGGGGAACTGGTAGTACGAAATTTTGAAGGCACTCGGGTTTCCACGGGAGGCGTGGGAACCGGAACCACCTTTACGCTTCTGCGGGATGGCGTCCCATGCGACCAGGTAGCCTTGCTTATTTACGGCGATCTTAATGGGGATGGAAACGTGAACCAAAAGGATGTTTCCGTCTTGGTGGAGCATGAGTTTTACCATGAAAGCAGAGCGGTTCTTAAAGGACTGTTCTTAGAAGCCGCAGATATCAACCATGACGGAACGTATAGCTTTGAGGATTTGGATCTGCTGTATAAATCTATTTATTCCTTTGGCGCGCCTGATGATAAGCGCTAAAAAAGGTTGGACCGGCCGCGCGTGGCGGCCGGTCCATTTTAGAGGATTGTTTCGGTATACTGCCTATTATGTGTTTCTGATTGACGGCCATATCGTTTGCGGAGTATAATAAAAGACAAAGGATTTGTTATGGAATTGGAGAAGGAACACGTATGATGGAGAAGATTCGGCGGTTGGACAACCGCATTTTGGAGTATATTCAAAAGCGTATCCGCTGCCCGTTTTTAGATAAGGTGATGCCTAAGATTACTTTGCTGGGAAACGGCGGCCTGATTTGGCTGGTGGTTACCGCTGTCTTTCTGGCCAGAAAGACAGAACGGCCCTATGGCTTTATGCTGATGGTGGCCTTGGTGCTGTGCTTAGCGGTGGGAAATATCGCCTTGAAGCCGCTGATCGGCCGGATCCGGCCCTGTAACAACAATACGGATGTGGAGCTGCTGATCAGCAGGCCTCATGACTATTCTGCGCCCTCCTGCCATACGCTGTCATCTTTCGCGGCGGCAACAGTGATCTGCTTTGCTAATGTGCCCTTGGGCATCGCGGCTTTGGTCCTAGCGGCGTTGATCGGCTTTTCCAGGCTGTATTTGTTTGTGCATTATCCCTCCGACGTGGCCAGCGGTTTCCTTCTCGGAATAGCGCTGGGCTTTTTCGCTGTGTTTGTGTTCTATGAGTTTTTGGCATTTTTAGGCTCGTGGTTTTCGGTACGCAGGATCTAATCAAAACGCCCGAAAGCGGTAAAAGGCTTCCGCCTTTCCGCTTTCGGGCGTTTCTTGATTCGAGGCGGCTGACGGCTTTGTGGGTAAGGGAGCGCCCTTAAAACGCCATGCTGAATTCGATTTATCCATCGAAAGCTCCGTACATGCTGTAAAGACTGTGATAAACTCCGCCCAGGGCCATGAGCTGCTGATGGGTTCCTTTTTCCACAATGCCGTCCTCAGTCAAGACCAGAATCAAATCCGCGTTCCGTATGGTAGTGAGGCGGTGGGCGATGGTAAAGGTAGTGCGGCCCTTCGCCAGTTCCTCCAGGGAGCGCTGCACCAGCTTTTCGCTCTCGTTATCCAGGGCCGAGGTGGCTTCGTCCAAAATCAGAACCGGCGGGTTTTTCAGGAAAACCCGGGCGATGCTGACCCGCTGCTTTTGCCCTCCGGAAAGCTTTACGCCCCGCTCTCCCACATAGGTGTTATAGCCGTCTGGCAGGTCCGCGATGAACTCGTGGGCGCCGGCAAGCTTAGCGGCGCGGATGATTTCTTCTTGAGTGGCGCCAGGCTTTCCGTAGCCGATGTTTTCGTAAATAGTGCCCGAAAACAGATAGACCTCCTGCTGTACGGTGCCGATCTGGTTCCGCAAGGACTGCAAAGTGATCTTTTTAATATCCTGTCCATCGATGAGAATCCGGCCGGAGGTGACCTCGTAGAATCTGGGAATTAAATTGCACAGGGTGGTTTTTCCTCCGCCGGAAGGGCCGACCAAGGCGATATTCTGTCCCGGAGCCACGTGAAGGTTAATGTTGGTCAGCACATCCTCGTCCACACCGGAGTACCGGAAGCTGACATGATCGAACTGTATGTCCCCCTTAACGTCTTTCAGCTCCTCGGCATCCGGTTCGTCGCGGATTTCCACCGGCGCGTCCATTACCTCGATAAACCGCTCAATGCCGGTCATGCCCCGCTGAAACTGCTCGGTGAACTCTACCACCCGGCGGATCGAGGTGAGCAGGGTGGTGACATACAGAAGATAGGCCACTAGGTCGCCGGGAGTAATTTTACCATAAATCATAAACAGGGAGCCCGCTACCACCACTGCGATATACATGATGCCGTCGAACAGCCGGGTGCTGCTCTGGAAGCCGGCCATATATTTATACATTTCCCGCTTGATATTTAAAAACTTTTCATTGCCGCTGCGGAACTTTTCCGTTTCAATAGGCTCGTTGGCGAAGGACTTTACCACGCGAACCCCTAACAGGCTGTCCTCTACCTGAGCGTTGATCTCGCCGATCTGATTTCTGGACTTTTTGAACGCCCGGCGCATCCGCTTGTTGAAATACATGGCGGCCAGCAGCATTAAGGGGAGAATGGCGAAGATGATTACCGTCAAAAGCACACTGCTGTTGCACAGAATCAGAAAGGAAACTAAAATTTTTAAAAAGGCGATGAAAAATTCTTCTGGACAGTGGTGCGCGAACTCGGTAACATCGAACAGGTCGCTGGTGATTCTGGCCATCAGCTGTCCAATTTTGGTTTCGTCATAATAGGAATAGGAGAGCTTCTGCAGATGGGCGAACAGATCCTTACGCATGTCCGTTTCGATCTTTGCGCCCATAATGTGGCCGACGTCAGCCATATAATAGTTGGCGGCGGTGTCAATCAGGCGAAGCACTAGGTAAAAGCCGCCTAAGGTCAAAATAATCTGTACCGTCAGGCTCTCCAGGTGATTCATGCCCATATCGGTGATATAGCGCACAATCAGGGGAAATACCAGCTCGCAGACAGTCGTCAGAGCGGCGCAGAATAGGTCTAAAAATAAAACCCCTTTATATTTTTTAAAATAAGGGACAAAGCGTTTGATCAAATGAAGGGTGGATATTTGAGAATGCATGACTCAGCGCCTCCAAAAGCTAGAAGATAAAGATCGGCGCGGCCGGCTGCAGCCGCCAGTGTGTTGGTAAAGCTTCCCTAAGGGCGGACGCTTGAAATTATTGCTGCCGAACAGGCTGTGCCGCGTACAGGTTTTGTCCTCCCTGTGGGAGGGATCCGCATTAGGACAGCAATAAGCATAGCACATTTTTTTCAAAAAGGGAATGGGCCCGGAAACATTGATTGCGGGGATAAAATATGGTATCCTAATAATAAGAGCTTTCCAAGGGCAGGTAAAGGAGATTTTTGGGGCCTTCAGGAAAGCCATGGAATTCCGGAGGGAACAAAGCATGAGTATTTTAGAAGAATTAAGCGCGCTGCTTCAGCAGGGCCGGGCGCCGAAGGTCAAGCAGCTTGTGGCCAAGGCTTTAGAGGAAGGAATAGCGCCTAAGGATATTTTAGAGCAGGGGCTTCTGGCAGGTATGGGAGTTATCGGGGATAAATTTAAGCTGAACCAGGTGTTTGTTCCGGAGGTGCTGATTGCGGCCCGGGCGATGAACGCTGGACTGGAGGTGCTCAAGCCCGCCTTGCAAACCGGGGATGTCGAGGATAAGGGCACCGTAGTGATCGGTACCGTAAAGGGAGACCAGCACGACATCGGGAAGAACCTGGTAAAAATGATGATGGAGGGCCGGGGCCTAAAGGTGATTGATTTAGGAGTAAACGTGCCGGCGGAAAAATATCTTGAGGCCGCCCGGGACAGCGGCGCCCAGATCATCGCCTGCTCCGCTCTGCTCACCACCACGATGGGAGAAATGAAACGGGTAGTAGAGCTTGTGAACGCCTCTGATCTCCGTGATAAGGTGAAGGTTATGATCGGCGGCGCGCCGGTGACCGATGATTTCTGCCAGTCGATCGGCGCTGACCAATACACTCCGGACGCCGCCAGCGCGGCGGAGGAAGCAGTCAGGCTGGCCGCAATGGTGTCTTAAATGGAGAAGATGAGAAAGGAACGGAACAAAGAGGACGAGGCACGTCCTCTTTTCGGTTTACAGAGTATGGGGGGCCTGCTCCTCAGCTGGTACGACCGGTGCCGCAGGATTCTGCCCTGGCGCGAGGACCCTCAGCCTTATCATGTTTGGCTTTCGGAGATCATGCTTCAGCAGACCAGGGTGGAGGCGGTCAAGGAGTATTACAGCCGCTTTCTGCGGGAGCTTCCCACCATTAGGGATCTGGCGGCGGCGCCGGAGGATAAGCTGTTAAAGCTGTGGGAGGGCTTAGGCTACTACAATCGGGTGCGGAATCTGCAAAAGGCCGCTCTGGCCTGCGTGGAGCAGTATGACGGTCAGCTGCCGGGAGACTTTGAAGAGCTGAAAAGGCTGCCGGGCGTTGGGGAATATACCGCAGGAGCCATCGGCTCCATCGCCTTCGGGCTGCCGGTCACCGCAGTGGATGGCAACGTGCTCCGGGTGATGACGCGGCTGACCGCAGACAGCAGCGACGTTACCTCTCCGGAAACAAAAAAACGCATCACCGCGTTGGTGCAGGACCTTCAGCCGGAGGACCGTCCCGGGGATTTCAACCAGGCGATGATGGATTTGGGAGCTACCGTCTGCCTTCCGAACGGCGTTCCCAAATGCGGGAGCTGCCCCCTCAGCGCTTTGTGTGAGAGCCGCCGGCTGGGAAGCATGACGGAATTTCCGGTCAAGCCGCCGAAAAAGCCTAGAAAAAAGGAAGATAAGACAGTGCTGATTTTGTTCAGCGAAAATAAGACGGCGCTCCATAAGCGGGGGAATACCGGCGTGCTGAAAAATTTGTGGGAGTTCCCCAACGCGGAGGGAGCTCTGACGGAAAAAGAAGCGGAAATCTGGTGCGCTGAGAAGGGCATGAAGCTTTTGCGCACGGAAAGACTGCCCAGCTACCAGCATGTTTTTACCCATGTGGAATGGAAGCTTAGCTGCTATGGCGTCTGGGTTTCGGGGCAGCCAGAGGAATTCCTCTGGCTGGATCTGGAGGGCTTGGAGCAAAGGGCGGTGCCCTCGGCATTCCGGCCTTGCTGTGAGGAAGCCAGGAAACGCCTTCAGTAATGGCTGGCTTAAAAAATTCACGCGGAAAAGGAAGCCGGGATGGCAGCTGAACCAATTTATCCGGTTATAATAACAGGAGGTGGGGCTTTGGCAAATCTCAGCGATATCGCGAGGCTGGCGGGGGTTTCTCTGGCTACGGTTTCCCGGGTGGTCAACGGCACTGCCAGGGTGGCCCCGGAAAAGCGGGAGAGAATTTTAAAGGCGATGAGGGAAACCGGGTTTCAGCCCGTAGAAAGCGCCAAGGCATTTTATAAACAGCCTTCCTCGCTGATTGGCTATGTGATTCCCTCTTTACACAATTTATTTCTAAATGAGATCGGCACCGCCTTGGAGGAGGCTGCCCAGGAGAAGGGCTATCAGGTGATAGTGTGCGACAGCGGCCGGGAGCCGAAAAGAGAATGGGATTATATCAGGCTTCTCAGCGAAATGAACGCGGATGGCATTGTTATCACCGCCAACAACGACGAGATGGAGGAGGAAATCCGCCGGTGCCGCCTGCCTGTGGTAGTGGTCGACCGGAAAGCCGGCCGGGAATATGAGGCGTCCGTCTCCTCAGACAACTATTTAGGCGGACAGCTCGCAGCGGAGCATTTGGTGGACTGCGGCTGCAAAAGGCTGGTTCACCTGCGGGGTCCTCAGCTTTACAGCAGCGGGCAGATGCGTTTTCAGGGGTACATGGATGTGTGCCGAAAATGGAATCTAGAGCCCCGCTTTTTGGACTGCGGCTATGATTTTGAAAGCGGACTCGCCTGCGCTCCCCATATTTTGGAACGCTTTCCCGATACCGATGGGATTCTTTGCTCCAGCGATATGACCGCGCTTTCCGTATATAAATACCTGAGCGGTAAGGGAATCCGAGTACCGGAGGATATCATGCTGGTGGGGTTTGACGGCGTTCGTTTGGGAAGGCTGATGACGCCGGAATTGACTACAGTGGTTCAGCCAGCGCGGAGGATGGGGAGAGAGGCGTTTTCCTTGCTTCAGGAACTGATCCAGGGCGCGGGGCCCCGGAATCTTCAAAAAACAGTTCCCGTAGCCTTTCGGCAGGGAGAAACCACCAGACGAAAATAGGAGATGCTGAATGAAACGAGTGTTTTTGATTGTGCTGGACAGCTTCGGTATTGGAGAGGCTCCCGACGCGGCGGAATACGGCGACCAGGGCAGCAATACCCTGGCGGCTTGCTTCCGCAGCGGCTTTTTAGAGGTTCCTAATCTGAAAAAGCTGGGGCTTTTTAATATTGACGGAGTAACCTGCGGGACGAAGGAGTCCGCTCCTACGGGAGCCTTCGGCCGGTGCAGAGAGGTTTCTATGGGAAAGGACACCACAACCGGCCATTGGGAGATTGCCGGCCTTGTGTCACAAAGAGCGATGCCTACCTATCCCCACGGCTTTCCGGAGGAAATCATTCGGGAATACGAGAGGCTTACTGGGCGTAAGGTGCTGTGTAACCGCCCTTATTCCGGCACCGACGTGATCCGGGACTATGGGGAGCAGGCTCAGAAAAATGGAGGCTTGATCGTTTATACAAGCGCTGACAGCGTGTTTCAAGTGGCGGCTCACGAAGAGACGGTGCCGGTGGAGGAGCTTTACCGGTGCTGCCGCCTTGCCAGGAAGCTGATGACCGGCGAGCACGGCGTGGGCAGGATCATCGCCCGTCCCTTTGTGGGAGAACCGGGAAGTTATGTGAGAACTTCCAACCGGCATGATTTTTCCCTGGATCCGCCCGGAGACACCCTTTTGGATCGGATTTCGGCCCAGCCGGGGCTGTCTATGCTGTCGGTTGGAAAGATCGTGGATATTTTCGCGGGACGGGGCGTCACGGAAGCCTACCGTACAGAAAACAATGCGGAGGGAATTGAAAGGGCCGTTGAACTGACGAGGAAAGACTTCAATGGCTTATGCTTTGTGAACCTGGTGGACTTCGACATGATTTACGGGCATAGGAACGACGCAAAAGGCTACGCCCAGGCGCTTTCCTATTTTGACCGGCAGCTTCCCAGGCTCCTTGAGGGACTGGGCCCGGAGGACCTTTTGATGATAACGGCAGACCATGGCTGCGACCCATCTACGCCATCCACTGACCATTCCCGGGAATATGTGCCCTGGCTGACCGCCGGGAACCGGGTTCGAAAAGGAAAAAATCTGGGAACCCTTCCCACCTTCGCGGATATTTCCGCCACGATATTAGAGTATTTCCGCCTGCCGCCTCTCGCCTGGGGAAAAAGCCGGCTGGCGGATCTGCTAAAAGCCTGATAACAAAAGCGCTGAAAAAGCGGGATGGAGAATGAAAAAAAGCAGCGGACAGCCGGCGGCGCGGGAAACGCGCGGTCAAGCAAACGCGCCAGTGAGAAACGCTGCGGAGAGCCGTTTTGAAAGCAAAGCGGCCGCAGGATTCAAAGGAGGATAAAAATGCAGAATACGCCAACCCCTCACAACGGAGCAAAGCAGGGAGAGATCGCCCAAACAGTCTTGATGCCCGGAGATCCTCTGCGGGCCAAATTTATCGCGGAAACCTATTTGGAGAATCCAAAATGCTTCAATACCGTGCGGAATATGCTGGGCTACACAGGAATCTACCGCGGAAAGCCGGTTTCCGTTATGGGCAGCGGTATGGGTATGCCTTCTATCGGAATCTATTCCTATGAGCTGTTTCATTTTTACGGCGTGGAGAATATCATCCGCATTGGAACCGCCGGCGGCATCGCGGATCAGGTACAGCTCCGGGATCTGATCGCCGGCATAGGAGCGTGCACCGATTCCAATTACGCCGCCCAGTATCGGCTGCCGGGCGCCTTTGCCCCTACCGCCAGCTTTGCGCTGCTGGAAAAGGCTGTTTCCGCCGCCGGACGGAAGGGGTTTCCGATTCGGGTGGGCAATGTGCTTTCATCCGATTTGTTTTACGGCGACGATGAGGAGTCCTTACTGAAATGGAAGAGGATGGGGGTCTTGGCGGTGGAGATGGAAGCCGCCGCCCTCTATATGAACGCCGCCCGGTGCGGGAAAAACGCCCTGTGCCTTCTGACGGTTTCCGACTGCCCGCTGCGGGGAGAATCCCTTCCGGCGCAGGAGCGGCAGACCGGCTTTACCCGGATGATGGAGGTCGCCCTGGAGCTGGCATAAATCAGTGTAAAAGGAGGCGGTTTCATGGACCGTGAGAGGCTGGGCAGGCTGGCGCTGGAGGCTAGAAAAAACGCTTACGCGCCCTATTCCCATTTTGCCGTGGGAGCCGCCCTTTTGACTAAGAATGGAAAAGTCTATACCGGCTGCAATATTGAGAACGCCGCTTTCAGTCCGACAAGCTGCGGGGAAAGAACGGCCTTTTTTAAGGCGGTCAGCGAGGGAGAGCGGGAGTTTCTGGCCATCGCCGTAGCGGGAGGAAGAACCGGAGAGAACCCGGAAAATCCCTGCCCGCCCTGCGGGGTATGCCGCCAGGTGATGGCGGAATTCTGCGACCCGGAAACCTTTGAGATATTGCTGGCGACGGAGAACGGGGTGGAGGAAGCTTATTTGCTGAAGGAGCTTTTGCCCAGGGGCTTCCGGAAGAGCAGGCTGGAGGAATAGCCGCGTAAAATGTTTCCCGGATACCAGATAAATAGAATTTTTGGGGGAAAGCAAGCTGGGAACGGCTATTGGTGAAGCCGGCGCGCAGCGCTTTGAATGTTTTTAAGCTCCGCGGAAGAGCTGCGGCCGAAGATTAAAATAGTTTGAAGCCCTTTTCCCGCTGGGCTCAGGCTCGGTTTCCGGCTGTTGAATTTGGGTTTTCCTCTGTTTTCGTTTCCTGCTTGCGCGGCGGTTCCCTTTCGATTCGGCTTTCTTTGGATTCCAAACGACGGAAGGCGGCCTTGCCGGTTTAAATTTATTGATTGAAGAAGGGTGCGCCTATGAGAATTTATGACATCATTGCCAAAAAGCGGGATGGACTTGCCCTGTCGGAGGAGGAGATCCGCTTTTTTGTGAGTCAATACACCCAGGGGATGATCCCGGATTATCAGGCGTCGGCTTTGCTGATGGCTATTTGCATCAACGGAATGGATCGGCGGGAAACAACAGATCTGACCATGGCAATGGCTGCCTCCGGAGACCAGGTGGATTTGTCCGGTATCGGCGGGGCTAAGGCCGACAAGCACAGTACCGGCGGCGTGGGAGATAAAACCACTCTGGTGGTTGCGCCGGTCGTAGCCTCTTTGGGGGTGAAAATGGCGAAAATGAGCGGAAGAGGCCTAGGACATACGGGAGGAACCTTGGATAAGCTGGAGGCGATTCCGGGCTTTCAAGTGGAATTGGATCGGGAAAAGTTTATTGAGATTGTCAACCGGGTGGGCTGCTGCGTTATCGGCCAAACCGGGAATCTGGCACCGGCGGATAAAAAGCTTTACGCCTTGCGCGATGTTACCGCCACGGTGGAGAGCATCCCGCTGATCGCCTCCAGCGTTATGAGCAAAAAGCTGGCGGCGGGGGCGGATTGTATTCTGCTGGATGTGAAAACCGGCAGCGGGGCCTTTATGAAGCGGGCTGAGGACGCCGCCGCCTTAGCGCGGGAAATGGTGGGCATCGGAACCAGGGCGGGCCGGAAAACGGCGGCCTTGATTACCAATATGGACCGCCCCTTGGGAAACCGGATCGGCAACGCCCTGGAGGTGATGGAAGCCGTGCAGACCCTGCGGGGGCAAGGCCCTGAGGATCTGACGGAGCTGTGCCTGAACCTGTGCGCAGGACTGCTGGCCCTGTCGGGAAAAGGCGGGCAGGAGGAGTGCTGCGCCCTGGCAAGAAAGCAGCTCGGCAATGGGGAAGCCTTTCGCAAGCTGAAGGAGATGATAAAAGCCCAGGGCGGGGATGAAAGCGCCTTAGAGGACTTTTCCAGACTGCCCCAGGCATCTGTTCGGAAGGAGGTCGTTTCTTCCCGGGAGGGATTCCTTACTCATATGGATACCCGTCTGGTCGGCGCGGCCGCCGCTCAGCTGGGTGCGGGCCGAGAGAGAAAAGGAGACGCTGTTGATTACGGCGCCGGAATTGAGCTTCATAAAAAGCCGGGAGATTTTGTGCGGAAAGGCGACAGTATAGCCACGCTGCTTACCAGCCGGAAAGAGCTTCTCTCTCCGGCTGCGGATACGTTTTGCAGCGCTCTTTCCTTTGGCTCCCAGCCTCCGGAAAAGGAACCGCTGATTTATGCCAGAGTAACCGGGGAGGGGACCTTTCCGGTGGAATGAGGCTTCATTCAAAACCTGAAATCATTTTTGAAAACACCGGAGACGGCCCGGAGGGTAAAAAAGACGATAGGCTTTCCTGATTCCTGATGGATCCTCCTTGGGAAACCGCCTTAAAATCATGAAAGCGGCCATGCGGGCGTTTGCCGTTTGAATTTGTTTTTAATTGCCGTGCGTTTCTCTGCCCACCGCCGCGCGAAACGGTAAAAAACAAGCATCTTTCTTTTGGATCTTCCTTTACAGAAAGGAAGAAAAAGGGTATGCTATCATTAGAGAAAAATGAGGTGATCGAATGGGAAGCATCCTAATCCGGGGCGCTAAGCTGGCAGACCCTGAAAAAATATGCTGTGAGCGGCTTGACCTGCTATGCAGGAATGGAGTTATTGAAAAAATAGAAAAAAATATACAGGACCCAGCGGATAAGACCGTGGACGCTCAGAGCCTCACCTTGCTGCCAGGCCTTGTGGACATGCACGTTCATCTGAGAGATCCGGGGCTTACCTATAAAGAGGACGTGTTCACCGGCTGCCGGGCCGCCGCCGCCGGGGGAGTGACCTCTCTGCTGGCTATGCCCAACACAAAGCCTCCTATGGATTCTCCCGCCTTGGTGGAGGAGCTCCTGCAAAGAGCTGAAAGCGCCTGCTGCAGGGTTTATCCAGCCGTTTGCATCACGAAGGGAATGAAAGGGGAGGAGCTGGCCCCTTTCATGGAACTGCAAAAGGCCGGCGCCGTTGCTTTAACGGATGACGGCAGGCCGGTGGAGAACTCCCTGCTGATGGCCAGAGCCATGAAGGAAGCCGCCAGCCTTGGCTTGAGGGTGGTGTCCCATTGTGAGGATTTATATTTGTCCCAGGGCGGACTGATGAACGAGGGTGCGGTTTCCCGGGAACTGAATGTTCCCGGCGTGCCGGCGGCCAGCGAAAACGCGGCTACAGCCAGGGAAATCGCGCTGGCGGAATCCTATGGCGTCCCGATTCATATCTGCCATGTGAGCACGGCGGTGAGCGCCGCCATGATCCGTGACGCTAAAAAACGGGGCGTGCAGGTCACTGGGGAAACCGCCCCCCATTATCTCCTGCTGACCGAGGAAGCGCTGAGAAAGAAAAACGCTGACTGGCGCATGAGCCCGCCGCTGAGAACAGACGAGGACCGCAGGGCGCTGCTGGAAGCGCTGAGAGACGGAACTCTGGATGCCATCGCCACGGACCACGCTCCCCACAGCGAGGAGGATAAGGCGGATTTTTACAGGGCGCCCAACGGCTCCATCGGCATGGAAACAGCCTTGTCCGCTTGTTATACGGCGCTGGTAAAGCCAGGCTATTTAACCTTGCCGGAATTGATTGCAAAAATGTCTTTGAATCCTGCGCGGCTCTTAAAGCTGCCCGGCGGGACGCTGAGAGCCGGCGGGTCGGCTGATTTTGCCTTGTTTGATGAGAACCGCCGATGGACGGTGGACCGGGACAGGCTCCATGGCAGGTCCAAAAACACCCCGTTTCATGGTATGTCCCTGTCCGGCAAGGTGGTCATGACCGTATGCCGGGGCGAAATAGTCTACCAGGACGGCTGAGCCGGCAAGTGGAGGAAAAGAGATAAAATGGTGAAAAAGATGATATAAGACAGCGTAAGGGAAAGAAATGCGTTAAAAGATCAAAGGCTGGAATTTGAAGGATAAAAAAGCAATGACAAATCGCGGAGAGATATCAAACACACAAAAACCGAAACATAGGAGGAATTTATCATGCCGTTTGACCGTTTGATCGACAATATCAAAGCGAAAAACAACCCTACTGTGGCGGGCTTAGATCCCAAGCTGAGCTATCTTCCGGCTTACCTGAAGGAGAACGCCTATCGGAATTACGGAAAAACTCTGGAGGGAGCCGCCGCGGCTATTTTGGAGTACAATAAGGGCTTAATCGACGCCCTGTGCGATATTGTGCCGGCAGTAAAGCCTCAATGCGCCTATTATGAGATGTACGGCTGGCAGGGAATGAGAACCCTGGCCCAGACGATCCAGTACGCCAAGGAAAAAGGGATGTACGTGATTGAGGACGGAAAACGCAACGACATCGGCACCACGATGGAGGCTTACGCCGCAGCCCATCTGGGAGAAACCCAGGTGGAGGAAGCCGCCTGCTCAGCCTTCGGCGCCGACGCCTTGACGGTAAACGGATATTTAGGATCCGATGGAATCACCCCTGTGCTGAAGGTGTGCAAGGCCATGGACAAGGGGATGTTCGTTTTGGTGAAAACCTCCAATCCCTCATCCGGCGAACTGCAGAATCAATTGATTTCCTCTGAGGATACGGTATACTACACCATGGGCATGATGTGCGAGCAGTGGGGCAGGGAGCTGATGGGCGCTTACGGCTATTCCGGCGTGGGCGCGGTAGTGGGGGCCACCTATCCAGCTCAGCTTCAGGAGCTCCGCGAGGCCTTGCCCCATACCTTTTTCCTGGTGCCCGGTTACGGTGCCCAGGGCGGCGGCGCCAGAGATGTAGCCCCCGCCTTTGACCAAAACGGCTTGGGAGCCATTATCAATTCCTCCCGGGGGATTCTCTGCGCCTGGCAGAAGGAAGGCTGTGACGAAAGGGATTATGCGGGCGCCGCCCGGCGGGAGGCCATCCGGATGCGGGATGAGATCGTAGGCTGTATCCAGGCGGGATAAGCTTTCGTTTTCTCCGATGAGAGGCCGGCCCATAAGTGATAATCTGGGCGGCACCGCCGGAGCCGCAGCCGGTGATAATTCAGAGGTGCGGTTCATACGGCGGCCTATGACCTTAGCAGCGTCAGCGGAGGGGCCGCCGCCGGAGCAGACTGCTCTCAAAGCTTTTGGGCCTTTATCTGCCGGAAAGAGCCGGAAAGCAAAGCCTGCTGGGAAAACCTATTGAGAATTAAAAAAGCACGCTACAATACTTATAAAGTCTTATCCTCTCCTGGAGAGGACGGAAGGATGACACATAGCATGAAATACAATACCCAGTCCTGCCGGCTGGTCTGCAAAAAAGAGCTCCAGCCCGGAATTTACGATTTTACTGTGGAGAGCCGGGAGTTCGCCTCCAAGGCGCAGCCGGGGCAGTTTGCCCATCTTTTGGTGCCGGGGAAGACTCTCCGGCGGCCGATTTCTATTTGTGACGCCGACCCGGAAGAAGGAACTCTGCGGCTGGTCTTTCAAGTGAGGGGAGAGGGCACTGAGCTTCTTTCCCAATTTGAAGAGGGGCAGACGGTGGATATTTTGGCGCCCCTGGGCCATGGGTTTACAGCAGGGGATCCCTCGAGGCGGGCGGTATTGGTAGGCGGCGGCATCGGAGTGCCTCCGCTTTTGATGGCGGCCAAGCCCTTTGGCAAAAACGCTACGGTGATCCTGGGCTTCCGCAGCCGGGATGCCGTGATTCTGAAGGAGGATTTTGAGAAGGCCGGCTGCCGGGTCATTCTGTGCACCGACGACGGAAGCGCGGGGTTCCGCGGACTGGTTACCGAGCCGCTGAGGAAGGTTCTGGAAGAACCGAAGGACGTTGTGCTGGCCTGCGGTCCTGGACCCATGCTGAAGGGTGTGGCGGAAGAAGCTGAAGCACGGGGCGTACCCTGCCAGATTTCCCTGGAGGAACGGATGGGATGCGGTGTGGGAGCATGCCTGGTGTGCGCCTGCAAAATCAAAAAAGCGGACGGGGAAGAGGCTTATCTCCACGTTTGCAAGGACGGTCCTGTGTTCAATGCTGAGGAGGTGGTTTTCTAATGGCGGATTTAACTGTGAATATCGCCGGCGTGGAATTTAAGAATCCGGTGATCACCGCTTCCGGCACCTTCGGCTTCGGCCGGGAATACAGCGAGTTTTATCCGCTGAGGGAGATCGGCGGCCTTTCCTGCAAGGGGATCACCCTGAAGCCCAGAATGGGTAATCCACCGCCGAGAATCGCCGAGACCCCGTCTGGGATTTTAAACGCCGTCGGCCTGCAAAATCCAGGCGTGGACCACTTTATAGAGCAGGACCTGCCCTGGCTCAAGGAGCAGGAAACGGTTGTAATCGCCAATATTGCCGGGAACACGCCGGAGGAATACGCTCAAATGGCGGAAAAGCTCTCTGAATCCTCTGTGGATATGATCGAGATGAACATTTCCTGCCCCAATGTGAAGCATGGCGGGGTTCAGTTCGGCACCTCCTGTCAAAGCGTGGGAGCCATCACCAGGGAGGTCCGCGCCCACTGCAAAAAGCCGCTGATGGTGAAGCTTTCCCCCAATGTGTCTGATATCGCTGAGATCGCCAGGGCGGCGGAAAGCGAGGGCGCCGACGCCTTATCGCTGATCAATACACTGACTGGGATGCGGATCGATATCAACACCCGCCGTCCCATTATCCGAAATAATACCGGAGGCCTTTCCGGCCCGGCCGTGTTTCCGGTCGCGGTCCGCATGGTTTGGCAGACGGCCGGTGCGGTCAAAATTCCCGTGGTGGGTATGGGAGGAATCTCCACCTGGCGGGACGCGGTGGAGATGATGCTGGCGGGGGCTTCCGCCATCCAGGTGGGCACGGCTCTGTTTTCTGATCCCTATGCTCCCCTGAAAATCAAGGAAGGACTGAACCGCTACCTGGATGATCAGGGAATCGCCTCAGTGACTGAGCTGGCCGGCATGGTCAAGCCGTGGTAAATTAGGAGATGACAAGCATGACAAGAATTATTTTGGTCCGCCACTGTGAAGCGGCGGGAAATTTAAACCGACGGTTTCAGGGACACACGGACGCCGAGGTGACCGAGAACGGGAAAAAACAGCTGGAGCTTTTGGCGCTCCGGATGCGGAATGTAAAGATCGATTACTTATATTCCAGCCCCCTAAAGCGGGCTTATGCTACTGCCGAGGCCATCAATCAGTTTCATCATTTGCCAATTTATGTGGAGGCGGATTTGATGGAGATCAACGGCGGCTACTGGGAGGGAGGTCCCTGGAACGAGTTTTCTACCCTGTATCCCGAGGACTACGACTTATGGGAGAACCAGCCCTGGAAGTTTGCGCCGCGGGACGGCGAGCCGATGGTTCATGTGTTTGAGCGGATGAAAAGCTGCGTGGACAGGATCGCCGGAGAGCACCCGGGAAAAACGGTTTGCATCGCCACCCATGGCTGCGCGATCCGAAATTTCCTGTGTTACGCGGGCGGAAAGCCGATTGAGGAATTAAATTCCGTGGAGTGGTGTGATAATACCGCGGTCAGTGTGGTGGAATATGACGACAGCTTTGTGCCGCACATCGTCTCACAGAACGACGCTTCCCATTTAAATCCGGAGGTTTCCACCTTTGAAAAACAGGATTGGTGGAGACCTGAAAAGAAGAAAGGCAGCGCGTGATGATCATCCTGGGAATCGATTTGGGCAAGGCCCGTACCGGCGTGGCGGTATGCGACCGGGCGGAAATGCTGGCGTCGCCCCTATGCGTCATTCAGGAGCACAACAGGGAGCGGCTGATAGAGAAAATAGTCAAGCTTTCAAACGAGCGGCGGGCGGAGCAAATCGCTTTGGGCCTGCCGAAAAATATGGATGGCTCAGAAGGAGAAAGCGCCCAAAACGCCCGGAAATTTGGAGCGCTTCTGCAAGAAAAGACAGGCCTGCCGGTAGCCTTTGTGGATGAACGGGGCACTACAGTGACTGCCCATGGCTATCTAAATCAGACCGATGTCAGGGGGAAAAAAAGAAAGGCTGTGGTGGACAGCGTCGCTGCGGTCATTATTTTACAGAATTATTTGGATTATAGGAGGAATTGCCTATGAAGGTGAAAGCGCCTCCCAGAATGAGCAGCATCCAATGGTTTGTGTCTATTGCGGCCGGCCTGGCTATGTTTCTGCTGCCCCAAGACGCGCAGAGCTATTTTTCCGATGTTTACCGCCAGATTTTTGTGGCCGTGGTTGCCTTCGGCATAGCGCTTGTCCTTTTGCTTCTGTTCAAGCTGTACGAGCCGATAGGCGTGGCGATGCTGTCCTCCATGTTTCTCACAGTAATTACGTTTGCAATCCGGATTGGAATCAGGATCTATGAGGGACCCAGCATGGAGGATTTCACCATGGCTGTCAACGTGTACGATGGGGTGAGCTGGGGGATGGTTTGGTCAATGCCCTTGCTCTGCTGTTTTCTCATGCGTATTTTTGCCCAGGGAAATTGGAGCGAACCGGAGGCGAAAAGGGACTTTTGCTGTTTTTTCCAGAAGGCTTCCGTGGCATCCGGATGCTACCTGCTGATTTTGCTGCTGGCGATTTTTCTCTATTTCCGTCCAATGAACTTTAGTGGGATGCGCCAGTTGAATTTAGTGCCCTTTTCTCAGATCTTACGTTATATTCAGGCGTTTCGAGAGGGAAATCCCGATGGGATGAAGCTGTTTTTCAGCGATGTGATCTTTTTTATCCCGATTGGCTTCTTCCTGTCCGCGCTGACGCCGGCCTGGAGGCTGTGGAAAAGGCTGCTGGTTCCGTTGGCTCTAGTGGTTGTGATTGAGGCGTTTCAATATACTTTGAATACCGGCGTGGCGGACGTGGACGACGTGATCTGCTCTATGGCCGGGTTTGGCCTGGGAGGCTTTGTTAAATATCTTCTTGACCGTATCCGTCGAAGCGTGACCAAAGGGAAAGAGGCAAAAATTTGTTATGTATGGGAATCCCAGCGTAGGGAGCGCCGAAAAGGAAAGACGGCTGATCAGGCTCAGGAAGCGGCGAAGGAATAAAAACAGGCTGCCGAGGCTGGTTTCGGTAAAAATCAATAAAAGCTTCCAACCGAAAGCGGCCTTAAAGACGCTTTCGGTTGGAAGCTTTTTTGATTGCAGCTTTTGCCTGCCGTTTGAGGAGGTCTGTTTTTAGCCGCTCTCTGCGAAAGAAACATAAAATTTGCCTTGCTTTTGTCTGATTGTGCTGAACTTTAAAATGATTAATTTGCCCGATTGACAATCCTCCTGATAGTATAGTAGGATTGTCAAAGACGGCGCGGCATTAAGATTTTGCATTGAGGAAAATGAGGGAGCAGACGTCATGGTTACATTATTTTTGATTGTGATTTACGCAGCGTTTATCAGCCTGGGGCTGCCGGATTCTTTATTAGGCGTGGCATGGCCTGTCGCTCAGAAGGAATTTGGGGCAAGCTTGGGTGACGCAGGGATTATTTCTATGGTGATTTCTGTTGGAACGGTGGTTTCCAGCTTGTTCAGCAGCAAGCTTTTAAAGCGCTTCGGCGTGGGAAAGGTAACGGCGGTAAGCGTGCTGATGACCGCTCTGGCTCTGCTGGGCTTCAGCTTTGTACCCGCTTTTGTTTTTATGATTCTGCTGGCGATCCCTCTGGGCCTCGGTGCTGGCGCGGTGGACTCGGGCCTGAACGAATACGTGGCGGAGCACTATGAATCCCGGCATATGAGCTGGCTGCACTGCTTCTGGGGCGTTGGAGCCATGGCCGGTCCTCTGATTATGTCTCAGTATATGAGCCTGGGTGTGGACTGGAGAATGGGATATCTAACGGTGGCAATCATCCAGTTTGTCCTGGTGGCCGTTTTAATCGCGACTCTGCCCTTATGGGATAAGGTGGCGGAAAAAACCAGCCAAAAAAAGCAGGAGGCAGATGCGAATGGTGAAAATCCTGGGGAGCCGGAGCGGGAAGCAGATCTCGACCCGCCTATTGCCTCCGGAAAAGGGGGCTTCCTTGCGCCTTTGAAAATCAAGGGCGCGAAGGTAGCGCTGATCTCCTTTTTCTTATACTGCGGAGTAGAAATGACTTTGGGCCTTTGGGGAAGCAGTTTTTTAATTACGGAAAAAGGAATTGACGCCGCTGCCGCGGCGCAGTGGGTTTCCCTCTATTGGGGAGGCTTGACCGCAGGCAGACTGGTTTCCGGATTCCTGGCCATTCGGTTCAATAACCAGCAGATGATACGAATCGGAGAGCTCACAGTGCTCTTGGGAGTAGTGTGCCTGCTTTTGCCCTTGCCGCAGTTTGTATGTCTCATCGGCTTTATTCTGGTTGGAGCTGGCTGCGCTCCAATTTATCCTTGTATGCTTCATGAAACCCCTGTCCGGTTTGGAAAAGAGGACGCCCAGTCAATGATGGGGTTTCAGATGGCTGTCTGCTATACTGGTTCAACCTTGCTGCCGCCGTTTTTCGGATTGGTCGCTACAAAAGTCAACGTAGGTTTGCTGCCGGTGTTTTTGCTGGTGTATATTGTGATTATGCTGGTCAGCTCGGAAGCCTCCAACCGTATTTTCAATCGCGGGAAACAATGCTGAACCAAGCGAAGCTTTCAAAGGGGAGCTAAGTGTGTATGGCCGCCAGAATAAACATGTGACTTTTCTTTCGGAAACTAAAATTTAGTACGACTTTTGTTTTATTAAGTTAGGCTTGCAAATAAACGGTCGTTTTACTATAGCTTTCTTATGGGTCTCCTATTCTTGCTTTCAATGCTGTTCAGCGGCTGTCAACAGCTTTTTATCCCTTAAAAATATTTCCCAAATGGAATGCTTTTTTGCAAAGCCTGGGAGCTTTGATATGAGAAAGGCCAGACCGGAAATTTCCGGTCTGGCCTTTATTGGCCTACTTTTTCAGAAGCGGATTCTTATGGCTCACTGGAAAAGTTGACAAAAGACCTTTTTTTCAGCACCGTCACGGCGCAGTAATGGAGAATCGAGAACTGTTCTGGCGCAATGTCCCGCAGAAGCTGTCTGTGTTCCGAGTCAAATTCTTGAACCTGTTCCGGGGAGAGAGAGGCCCCAATCCCCCGACAGGCTCTGATTCGTCCAGCCCAGCTTTCTCGGGTAAAGGGAACAGAAACGTCGAAAACGCACTCGTTTTCACAGGTGAAGAACCTTTTGTAGCAGGAATCTACCTCTATGGGATGACGAACCTCTCCTCCGCCTGTCCAATCCGGGTGATACCGTAAAACTAGCTGTTCACTGGCTCCGGCGATTTTATCCTCGAAGGGAAGCCAGGCCATATAAATGATAGCCAGCTTTCCTTCAGGCTTTAGAATGCGGAATAACTTGGGAGCCAGACGGGTGTGATCAAAATAGAAAAAGCACTGACAGGCAGTGACGGCATCAAAGACTGTATCAGGAAAAGAAATCTCTTCGGCAGAGCCTGTCAGATAGCGGATATTCCCTCCGGAGGATCTGGAAAGCAGCTCAGCCTGACGAATCTGCTCTGCGGAAAGGTCGATACCAACGAACCTGGCCCCGTATGGCGCCAGATTTCTGGGCAGAACACCGGTCCCGGTTCCAAGATCTAAAACGCTTTGGCCCTGGCATCCGATCTCCAACGCCCGCAGCCGGCGGTAAAGCTCCTGCGGATAAATATCCCGGTATTTCGCGTAATCAGAGGAGACTCTTCCGAAATCAAAAGGCCGGCCATGGTCGATGCTCATATTGCTCAGCCTCCTTAAAACTCATTTTTTAAGGTTCTCAAAAACAAGCCGGACAATGCCAGGCTAGGATCCTCACCCCGGTGAACCACCTGATCTACCGCCTGGCAGATTGGCAAATCCACTTGAAGCCGTTGCCCCAGCAGGCACAACGCCCGCACGGTAGAGGCTCCCTCCGCCAGTTCTCCATAAGGCTCATGGCGAATAAAAAGCTCGCCAAAACGGCGGTTGTGGCTGTGCTGGGAAAACAAGGTGGCTTGATAATCTCCTAAATGGCACAGGCCATAGGCCGAGAGGCCATTGCCGCCCATCGACTCAATCAGCCTGGCGATTTCCCGGGTTCCCCTGGACATCAAAGCACCCTTTAGGCTGGACTGATCCAGCCCGTCCAGCATCCCGGCGGCGATGCCCACCACATTTTTGGCCGCTGCGCCGACCTCGCTGCCGATCAAATCGGTACCATAGTAGAATCGGATCAACTCGCTGGAAAGCAAGGGCACCAGCCTTTGCTTCAGGATATCGTCCTGAGAGTCAATCACCATGCAATTGGGAATCCCCTGAAGAAAGTCCTGTACATGGCCCGGACCTACCCAGACGGCAGTGGGCGCGGAAATAAATTCTCCCACGATTTGAGTCAAGCGTAGGCCGGTGGCCTCCTCGATGCCCTTCATGCAAAGAATCACCGGCGTGTTTTTCGGAAACAGGGGCTGCAGCGAAGCTGTCAGCGTCCGCAAGGATTGGGCGCTGATAGAGATAAAAAGAAGCTCGGCCTCGGAAACCGCCTGCTTAAGATCGTCGGTGAATTTTACTGTTGAGGGAAAGGTAAGCAAGCCGTTATCACGGGTTTCGCAGAGTGCTTTCAGCCGAGAGGAACCGGGACGTCCCCAAAGGGTCACGGAAAAGCCAAGTTTATTTAAGTACCAGGCGATGAAGGAACCCCACCGCCCGCAGCCAAGAACCGTCGCGTTCATAAGCTACCTCCGAAAAAGTATAATATTGTTTCATAATATTATAGCATATCGGAAGCAGGAAAGGAATTTATTCTCCTTGTCGGTGAGAGCTGGAAGAGAGATCTTTTTTACTGCCGGCAGAATCCCCGCCCTTTTCCTTTTTATAAAAGAGCTGCATTACGCCCATAATAAGCAGCAGGCCGCCGAACAGCTTGGAAAGCCAGTAGCCGTCGATCAGAGAGGAAAGATAGGTGCCGAGCCAGGCACCGGCCACGCCTAAAACAGCGGCGGGTATGGCGGCCTTCCAGTCGATCATTTTCTTTCTTGAGTATACGATCAGAGCGATGACGGCGCTGGGAATAAAGAAAATTAAGTTTACGCCTTGGGCAATACCTTGCTCCATGCCGAGAAACAGAGTCAGATAGATTATTAAAACGCCGCCGCCTCCAAGGCCCATGGCTCCAATCATGCCGGATAGGGTGCCGGCTGCCGCAGCCCATAGGAAGCTCATCGGAACAGCATCCTGACAGCGGCCCACAGCATCAGCACTCCAAAAATGCGGTGGAGCCACACATCCTTGATTTTTGTCAGCAGCCAGGAGCCGATGATGGACCCCAGTGCTCCCCAAAGCAGGTAAGGCGCGGCATCGCCCAAAGTTACCCTTCCGTCAGTTAAGTATAGAATGGAACTGAACACGCAAATCGGCAAAATGACAGCCACCGAGGTGGCATGGGACTTTTTCGCTTCCAGACCGGATTTGGCCAGCATAGGCACAGCAATCATACCGCCTCCGGCTCCAAGCAGGCCGTTAACAGCGCCGGAAAGAAAGCCTCCTACCGCTGATAAAGTATTCTTCAGCTTCAAAAAAACACCCCGTTTCCTTTATTTTTAGTATGGCAAAAGAAAGGGTGAAAGATACGCTGAATCAAAAAAGTCCTTTCTCTCTTTCTCTAAAACCGCCGGCAGATAAAATGATCAATCGGTTTAAGATAAGAAAGAGGAAGGAAAAGAACACCGCCAAATAAAAACGCGGCGCTGAAAGATTTCTTCAGCGCCGCGTTTTTTGCAATAAATTCCGGTTGACAGCTTTTTAACTTTATATTCAAGCTATATTAAAAAAGAAAATTTGGAGAAAGAACGTATTTCTTTATCAAAATATGCCGCTGTCCTTGAGAAAAGAAGAAAACCCCTTTGCGGGTTAAACTGAAATACTAGCTTTTCGGCTGAGGAAAAGCTTTTTAGACTGGGGTCTTTCAAAGAACTGGCAGCAAGGAAAACTATAAAAGCTGACCCGCTGGAAAAGAGTATAAAAGAATCCCGCCTGACCGTAATGTGCTATCAATAACCTGCCTACCAAAAGACAGGTGGGTGCCCGCCCTCTGGTTTCACGCTCCCTTCGTCCAGCTAAGGCTGGGAGGTCTGCAATCCGCCAGCGGAGACAAAGCTCCCGAAAAATAAGTTGTAGGGTTATATAAGCACGGTCCACGAATCACGCAGGATCTTTTTTCTTATTGAGCGGCCCTTGCCGCAGAATTATTATAACACAGTTTTTTGGATTTTAACAGAGCAATCAAAAAAGAAATTACTGGTTTTCAGAATCTTCCTCTTCATCATACTCGTACAGCTCCTCGAAACGGCTTTCAAAGATTTGAGAGAGCCGATCTAGCAGCTCTTCATCCTCCACCTCTGCCAGCTGCTGCTCGCCATCCTCCTCGATCGCCTCAAAAATGTAATACATTCCGTCGGCTTCCAGACTTTCTCCGGGATCGTCAAAGGTAGGCAGAAGGGCGTAAAAAGTACCCTCGTCGCTTTCGATTACATCAAGAATCTCAAATTCATGCTCGGTGCCCTCGTCATCAATCAGGGTGATGAGATCGGCGGCAAATTCATTATCCATATATTGATAAAACCTCTCTTTTCTAATTTGATAGTATTTATTTTACCCTTCTGCTACCGTGAAGTCAACCGCATTTGAAGAAATATTTTATTTACAGATTTTTAACATAAAATATTAATTTTATTAATTTTAAATGTTGACATTTACTAAAAACGTGGTATAATATAATCGTACTCAAAGAGAAGAGGACAAATAAGAAAAGAAGCTTCCAAAAGAATTGGGAAGCAAATTTTCAGAGGAAAGGAAGCGAGTCCAATGAACGATTCACAGTCACAGCCTTTTGCCATCGGTCAGGGGACCGAGGCTCCCGCCTTCAGAAAATCTGTTAGAAATTGAAAAAGACCTGGTGAGTCGTAGGTTTCTCCGAGAGCGGAGCTTATCTGCGAGACAGTCTGACACAAGCGCCGGTTTAACAGGTGAGAAACAGATTTTTTGTGATAGCTTCCTATCTTAAGCTTACAAAAGGCGGAACGTCCCCATGGCGAAATAAAATCGCGGCGGATGTTCTTTTTGTATTTTCAAAAAATGGAGAAAGATATGCGCGGCATGAGGACGGCAGTCAAATAAAAATTGAATAGAAGCGTGTGAGCTTTTTAGGCTTCCTATGTTTTGAAGGCTGAAATTTAGGAGTTTAATTTTGTCTGGTACAAGGACAATTGTAAGCCAAAAATTTGGGAGTAAGCGTCAAAACAAATTGGGAGAGTCCCCCAAAGAAGCGCGGAGAGGGCCTTTCGTAAAACGAAAGACTGATAAAAGTAACCGGACGTAGTGCCGGGGAAATTACTCCCTAAAAAGCGGTAAACACAAAATTGAAATGGCCTTTATCGTATAGATAAAAAAATAAAACTTCATTGTAAAGGGTGAGTCCAAAGTACAGTGAAAAAGGCGGTAGCCTCGTTTTGAAAACCGTTTAAAATGTTCAGATCAATATTGATTTGTCAAAGAAAGGTGCGTAGAATCCCATGTGCTGAAACCTGAATTTGGAAGATTTCATGAAGAAGAAAAAGCTGAGTTTGAGAAATTTGAATTGCATTTTTCAAAAGGAGCAGTTCTTAACCAGTGAAATCGTAGATAATTCAGAAAAATCAGAAAGGGATTGGTAAAGTCCAATGGGATAAATCGTTTCTAAACAAGTGACAAATAATCATCTTATAGGATGAGAAACAGGTGAGTCCAAAAGAAAGTTCATTTTAAGCCCCTGACAGATGGTATGTCCATTTGTCAGGGGCTTTTTCTGCTAGTTGGCAACCCTGGGAGTGGTAATTATATCCGCTTGCCATACACATGGTATATGCTTGAAACGAACGTACCAGCTTCTTATAAAAATCACGGAAAGATTGAGTCTGGATATCGACAGGGAAAGTGAAAAAATACTTGATCTCTGCTGATGAATTTCCTGATCAGATCGGGAAATTCACTTTATCCATTATAGGCGACTGAGGCGAATTGTGCGCCGATTAAATCACACAGCATTAGAGGAGAAATCTGAATCTGCTGTCCGATTTTCCCGCCGCTTACTATAATAAAGGAAAGCTTTTGGGCGCTTTCATCAATAACAGTTTTGTATTGCTTTTTCATCCCAATCGGGGAACAGCCGCCCCGAATATAGCCGGTGGCATTTTTGATTTCATCCACATGAATCATTTCTACACTCTTTTGTCCTACGGCTCGGGCTGCGGCTTTTAAATTCAGTTCTTTTGCCACCGGGATAACAAATACATAAAAATTACGGTCTGTGCCTCGCGTTACTAAGGTCTTGAAGACTTGCTCTACCGGCTGGCCTAATTTTTGTGCTACGGAAACACCGTCTATTTTTCCATCCTCATGCTCGTAACTGTACGTTTCATAAGGAATTTTCGCCCGGTCTAAGACCCGCATGGCGTTTGTTTTATTTTCCTTTGCTTTCATAGTATCACTCCGTCTGAATCTGCTTGTTTCTCTTACATTTTAGCACAACCGCAGCGAATAGAAAATAGGGGCTGCCAGAAAGAAAGGAAATATTAAAAACAGATAGGAATAAGGCGGAGAATGAAAATAAATAATTTCAAATGGGTTAGAAAATACAAAATAGCGGCCCCCACAAGAATGTAAAGAGCCGCTGAAAATTAGCCTGTGCTGGATTGTTTGGGTTCGGTATAAGAAAGCGCCTGGCTGGAATCGCTTAGGCCGCTTGTGGTGGGGTCATTCAACAGGTTCCATACAGATACCAGAACCGACACCACGATTACAGGGCTCTGGACGGCCTGTAAGAGCACGTTCCCCACAGCCTGCAAGCTAGTCATGTCTTCCCAATGGAAGCCTAGACAGGCCAGCATGGGCAGAAAAATGGACGCTGCCAGATTGAACCAGAACACAGGGTTTTTAAACCGTACCTTCCAGTTGATTTTCATTTCAGTTCCTCCTTATTATACAGGCAGTCCGAATTTGATTAAGATATATCCGACGCAGGCTGTAATAACCAAAAGGAGAATCTTATCCACAATCTTGTCCCAGCGTTTTCCGGATTTCTCCTTAAACTCCGCAATGGATAAAAGAGCCTTGTTAATATCCGCCTGCATGTCGTTGAGCTTGTCCAGGATCTTGCTGTACTGCTCGTCCCGTTTCGCGTCTGATTTTTCCAGAGCTGTGATCCTGGTGTAAAGCTCCGAGTGGGTTTCTCTGGATTGCTGGCGGTATTCCGCGATCTGCTTTTCCAGCATCTCCGCTTTTGCCAGCCCTAGGCAGTCCCGGGAGGGATCCGCAACGCACTTTTCCGGCGCCATGATAATCCCTCCTTACTCGATTACAATCTGAAGCTTTCCGATGGCGTTTCCGAAAGCGCCCGCGTAGCCGTCCTGGCCGTTTCCGGTTTCATTGTCATACTGCCAGGGATAATAGCTTCCGCCCACAGGAGCGACCCGGTATTTGGCTTTCTTATACGGCCTGATGCTGTCCGGGGTGTAATAATACACTTCAACAGCGTCAATCTCCAAACCGTTTCCCGCGTAGCCGTTTACAGCGTCGTTGATGTTGCAGCCGGTCACATAGGGAAGCCAATTGCCGCCCTTAATATGTACCCGGTACTTTACGGAACCAGCGGAAACACGAACAGCGACATCAGTGACGGCTCCGGTAAATCCCGCGTAATCCTCAAGGTTTTTCACCTCGGGAAGCCAGCCGTCCGCCTTGGTTCTTACCCGGTAGTATACATCTACCGTTTTCGCCGGCTCGGGCGCGGGAGCTGGAGTGGGTTTATCAAAACCATTAAGGCCCTTCTCCTTGATGGCCTTAGGATAATCCTGATAGCACTCATTCATATCCACGCCGCCCTGGATTCCGGGAACGCTGCCGGAGCTGGTGTACTGCCACATGCCATATTGGCCGGAATACTGGCACTCAGTAAAATACTGGGCAGCCCAGATATCATAGGGAAGCTGGTCAGGATAGAATTTGCTGTCAAGCCAGCTGAGGGAGGCATAAACGCCCACATAATACCCGGCCTTTTCAACCTCAGAGCAGAAAGCCTTAATTACATTGGTCAAAGTCTGCCGGGAAAGCGTGCCCATCGTTCCATTGTCCTCTACGTCGTAATAGACGGGATATTCGAATTGCTTGCCCTTGATGGTGTCCAGGAAGAACTTAGCCTCCTGGCGCGCCTCAGCCTCGGAAACCGCATAGCCGTAGTGGTAAGCGCCTACTGGGATCCCGGCGGCTTTGGCTCCCTTGTAATTGTTTTCAAACTGATTGTCCACCTGAGAAGGATCCGGAGAACCGAAAGAGGAACGGAGAATGGCGTAATGGATTCCAGCTCCTTTCACTTGGGTCCAATCGATTTTCCCCTGCCAGGTAGATACGTCAATGCCCTTGGTCATAATAAAATCTCACCGCCTGGATAAAAGTATTGATTTTTTAAGACTGTATTTACGATAATATACCCACCGCGAACATAAAACTGAGATTTTTTATTGATAATCGTTTGTGTGCTCATAAAGTTCCTCCTTCTCATTCATTAATATTGTATTTTAAGGTGAAGGGACGGCAAATGATAAATAATGATTTTACGCGGGCATAAAAGAAGGGCCCAAGGTATCCGGATCACGAGAGGCGTGTTTAAAAATTTTAAAATGGTATCTCTAGATAAAAAAACGCCGGCGAACACAATAAATTTTGCGTTCACCGGCGTTCAAGACGCTCAATAACAATTTTATTTCGATTATCCATTCGGAAAGTAATTCGGCATCGAGGACATTTGATTTCCGCGACGCCATCAATTTTTCCCAACAGCTTATTGCAGTTAGGACAGCGGAATTCTATCATCATTACCTCCTGCGCATACATTGTTCGATCGTTATTAAAATACAGAAAAGATCGAACTATAGTTCTATTATAACGTAAAAAAAGCGAATTGTCAAGGAAAATACAGAAAGGCGGTAACAGAGGGCAGCTATTATGGAAGGCGAATGCCCTGCTTGATTATATAAAAGCAAAATCAGAAAAAAAGAACCTGTCCGCACTTTTGCGCATATGATACAATGATCAAACTTTGAAAGGAGTTTTGTAAATGGATGACTTTATGAAATTAGCGTCCATGGAATACGGAATATCGCCATTGCCGGAAAATCCTGTACCTGCAATGGCTTATGTACCCTATCAGCAATTAGAAGCTGTATATGGTGTAGAACAAGGTCTTATGGCCGGAACGATTTTTCCTGTGTTGGATAAACCGTTTTACGGCTGCGGAGGGAACAAGAGATGAATGAACGAGAAAAGCTTTTGAAACGTATTGCCGCTGAGGATTTTGCGGTCATTGAGCTTCATATGTTTATGGATTCCCATCCCAATAATAAAGAAGCCGCGATGAAGCTAAAGGAGCACGATATGAAAAGTCAAATGCTCCGGAAAGAATTTGAGGAAACCTATGGCCCTTTAATGGCAAATCAGATTCAAGCCAACCGATGGGCTTGGATTTCTGACCCATGGCCATGGGATGTAGACTGTGAGAAAGGGGATTTATAACGTATGTGGGTTTACGAAAAGCGACTTGAATATCCGATTAAGATTACCCGGCCAAATCCAGCTTTAGCAAAGCTGATCATCAGTCAATATGGAGGGCCTGACGGCGAATTAGGAGCTTCTTTAAGATATTTGAGCCAACGATATTCTATGCCTTATCCGGAATTAAAAGCGATTCTGACCGATATAGGCAGTGAGGAATTGAATCACTTAGAGATGGTAGGGACTATTGTATATCAGCTTACTAGAAATCTTTCTGAGGAAGAAATCAAAAAGTCGGGATTTGACACCTACTTTGTCGATCATACTACCGGTGTTTATCCTGCCGACGCCAATGGAATGCCTTGGTCTGCCGCTACCATTCAGGTAACCGGCGACACCATTACCGATCTTCATGAAGACATGGCGGCAGAACAAAAAGCCCGAACCACCTATGATAATATTCTCCGTTTCTGTGATGACCCAGACGTCAAGGATCCGATCCGATTCCTGAGGGAGCGCGAGATTGTTCACTATCAACGGTTTGGGGAAGCAAAACGCGGAACAGAAAGGTCATTTAAATTTTTCTTGGAGCGCTTTTCGTTACATAAAAGCCAGTAATCCCACGGTATTCCGTGGGATTACTGGCTTTAGAGAGTAGTATATTATTAGCTCATTGCAGGCTTTGGTTCAAGCTTCGTCATCGTCCTGCAAGGCGTAATAACCTTCCGCACCGGTACGGACCTTAATGACGTTTTCCACATCATAAATAAAGATTTTTCCATCGCCGATATTACCGGTGTAAAGGACCTTTCTGGCGGTATCTACAACCGTTTGGACAGGAACCTTACTCACCACAATCTCCAGCTTGATTTTAGGCAGCAGGACTATATCATCCAGCTTAACGCCGCGGTAATACCGGGTGTTTCCTTTCTGGACACCGCAGCCCATTACATGGATTACCGTCATACCTGTTACACCAATGGCGTTCATTGCATCTTTCAACTCAATGAACTTATCCTGATTAAACAGAATTACAACCTTAGTAAGCTTGGCGCCAGTTTCTGTGGAAGCGGGTGTACCGGATTCAGAAACAGGATAATGCTTTACTTCCACTGCTTTTTCCATAGAAGCAGCGGGGGAAGCTGTGGATTTTCCTGTGAGGATCTCAGGCGGCATAGGCATGAAGTCTGCATAAGAACTGGTGAGGTTATGCTCTGTAACATCTAAGCCGCGGACCTCTTCCTCACGGCTGGCGCGAAGTCCAATAGTATGCTTGATCACCTGAAATACAATGGTCATGGTTATTCCAACCCATGCGATTACAGAAACCACACCGATTAGCTGAGTTAACAGAAAGCTTGCGTCTCCTCCATAAAACAGGCCCAAGGGAGTTCCCACGTCGTCTGTGAGATAAACCGCGAAAAGTCCGGTGAGAATCGTGCCGACAGCACCGCAGAAGCCGTGTACGCCAATCGCGCCTACCGGATCGTCAATCCTCAGAACCTTGTCGACAAATTCGATTCCGAAAACCACGACGAAAGAGGCGATTAGGCCGATGAAGAAGGCACCCACAGGATTGACGGCATCGCAGCCGGCGGTAATAGCAACAAGGCCGGCTAAAGCGCCGTTTAAGGTCATAGAGACATCCGGCTTTCCATAGCGGATCCAAGTGATGATCATGGTAGCCACTGTGGAAACAGCGGCGGCCAGATTGGTGGTAACGAAGATGCTGCCGGCAGAAAAAATGGTGTCGTCGCCGGTCATCGATACTGTAGAACCACCGTTAAAACCAAACCAGCAGAACCATAAAATGAATACGCCTAAGGCGCCCAAGGTTAAACTGTGACCGGGAATTGCTCTGGGCTTGCCGTTTTTGTCGTACTTCCCGATACGAGGGCCAAGAATCTTGGCGCCTACCAATGCTGCGACACCGCCTACCATATGTACCGCCGTAGAGCCGGCGAAATCATGGAAGCCCATCTGAGCCAGCCATCCGCCGCCCCAAATCCAGTGTCCGGAAATCGGGTATATGACGAGACTGATTGCGGCGCTGTAAATGCAATAAGCCGCGAATTTAGTTCTTTCCGCCATAGCGCCTGAGACAATCGTAGCGGCGGTGGCGCAAAATACTGTTTGAAAAATTAGAAATGCGGGAAGCGGAACGCCGTCCGGCAGAATCGAAGAATAGTCCCCTTGTACCAAAGGATCGAACCCTCCGATCAGCGCCCCCGCTCCGCCAAACATCAGGCCGAAGCCTAAAAGCCAGAACAGCGGCGTTCCGATGGCAAAGTCCATTAGGTTTTTCATAATAATGTTACCGGCGTTCTTTGCTCGGGTGAACCCGGTTTCCACCATCGCGAAACCGGCCTGCATAAAGAACACCAATGCCGCGCCGACTAATACCCATATGGTATTTACAGCAGAAAATCCATCCATGTCGTTTCCTCCTTTTTTGCTTAGAAATTTTCCGGGATGTCTTTCATCTATATAAAAAAGGCGCATGCTTTGCTGTCAGGATCAGCAAAGCACACGCCTTTGTGCGCTTTATTTAATTTGTGGCAAAGACTATCTGAAAACCTTCCAACCGTTTGGCTGCTTCCCCACTATTATAAGGCGGGAGGTTCTTGACCAGAAATGTTTTTCCGCTTTAGAGGTGAAATGTGATAGAAACAAGAAAGGCGCCGCGAGCTCTTACTCGCGGCGCCTTTGCCTTTGCATGTATGCATTATAAGCCTCCGTGCCTTATTTGTCAATGGTTTTTATGAAAAAATTTTAAATGTTTGCAGGAAAATATTTTTGAAAATCTATATTATAAGGAATTTGCTAAAGTTTAAATGAATTTCAGCTTAAAAACGAAAGATATATATAAAATCCTGCAAAACCTGTTCGGGAATTGCAGGGCATACCGTACAAGCATTTCTTCATAAAATGACAAAGAAAGAAAAATGGGGAGGCTGGTGAAATGAGGATAGAATATGTCCAGACGCTGTTTGGACGTCATTTTCTCATAGGCGAGACGAGTCCGGATTTACTTTCTGAGGAAAGGAAGAAGCGGATTTTCCGAACGCAGAAACAACTGTCCGCTCTGTCTGCTGGAAAACTCCAAAGGGGGAAAAAAGCTTGTACGGATTGTACGCAAGGCAGTCGGTAGAGAAACAGGACAGCATTTCTGTGGAAAGTCAGCTGGAATTCTGCCGGTTTGAAATTAAAGGGCAGGCATTCCGTACGTATATCGACCGAGGCTTCAGCGGAAAAGATACTCGAAGGCCTGGCTTCGAAGCACTGATGGAGGATATCCGCAGGGGAGAAATCCAAGCGGTCGTAGTGTATAAGCTGGATAGGATCAGCCGTTCCATCGTTGATTTTTCCAATATGATGGAAGTTTTTCAAAGCTATGGCGTAAGTTTTATTTCATCTACGGAAAAATTTGACACCTCGACACCAATCGGGAGAGCTATGCTGAATTTATGTGCGGTGTTTGCTCAGCTGGAACGGGAAACCATACAAAAGAGAGTCAGCGACGCCTATCGATCCCGAAGTCAAAAGGGATTTTATATGGGAGGGAGAGTGCCCTTTGGCTTCCGTGTGGAGCAAATCAAAATGGATGGGATATCCACAAGCCGGTATCAGCCTGTGAAGGAAGAAATCCGCTGGGTAAAGGAAATGTTTTCGTTTTACGCCCAACAGGAGGCCAGCTTGGGAGAACTGGCACAGTACCTAAAGGAATTGGGAGCGGTAAACCGTCAAGGAAAGGCTTTTTGTCCGGCTAGGCTGGGGGAGCTCATTCGGAATCCGGTTTACGTCAAGGCGGACGGGAAGGTTTATCAATTTTTTCGCGATCGGGGCGTTCGCCTTCTAGATCCTCCTGGATGGTATACAGGAGAAAGAGGATGCTATCTGTACCAAGAGGAAAAGGGCTCTAAAGCGGCTCTGACGGGATGCCTGGCGGTGCTGGCGCCTCACAGGGGAATTGTTGATTCCGACACTTGGCTTGCCTGCCGAAGAAAATGTCTGGAGCACCGACGGGCCGGGCCTAAGGGAACGGAAAAGAGTTCCTGGCTTGTAGGGAAGGTTGCGTGCGGCATTTGCGGCAGCAGTCTGGCGGTGAGGAAAAAAGGGGAGGGAGGAACCCGGTATTTTGTTTGCGGCGGCAGAATCCGGCATAACGGATGCGAGGGACTAGGGACTATTCGAGCTCGGGAGCTGGAGGAGTTTATTTATCAAAGAATCGTGGAGAAGCTGAGAAGGACTCCGGCGGTGTCCGCAGAAGACGCCGGAAGGAAGGAGGCGGATAATAGAATCCTTTTGCAAAAATTAGAGCTGGAACGCCAGATTGAAGAGCTAACCAGCCAGGCTGCCGGCGCAGGCAAAGCGCTGATGGGTTATTTAAGCCAAAAGGCCGAGGAGCTGGAGAGGAAAAAATACAGCCTGGAAAAAAACTTGGAGCATAAAACAACCTTAAAGAGTGGAAAAACACCCCAAAGCCTTGCGGAGGCTTTAACGGTTTGGAATAAATTCTCCAATCAGGAGAAAAGCTTAGTAGCGGATAGCGTGATAGAAAAGATAACGATTTTCAAGGACAAGGCCGAGCTTTCCTGGCGGTACTGATTTTTAAATACCCCAAAGCATATAAAAAGCCATGGCGGCGAGAAAAAAACGCTGCTTTGCGTTTTGAAAAGAGGATAGCCTGACTGGAATGCGGAAAGAAACGGCTGCCGTCCAGGAACGAGAATCTCATTGATTTATCTTACGGCTGTTAAAATATCAAAATTCTCAAAGAAGGTGGAAAACAATCCGTCCCCTATTTTTTCTTCTGTGATGGAAATCCGATAAGGGAAGCCTAAATCGCCAATTACCTTTTCCTTATACGGTTTGGGGAAGGATTGCGGATAGCCACCGACCGCTTAGACAGTAAAAACTTCTATGCTTTCAACCCTGGTTTTGATAAAAACTGCAAGAAAAAATAAAGAAATCATTAAAATTAATAATTTCGTAAGAACTTAAAATTTTAACCAAGAATAGAGGATGATAAGAATCATCCTCTATTTGTTTTTTCCAAAAAAGATGAATAAAAATTGAATATTTTTCAAATGTACTGAAAACAATTTGATAAGAGGCTTTCTTAAGCGGGTATGGTCAAATATCACAAAGATTGAATTTGCTTTTTGTTTGATGTATAATTGGAAACCGAGATTGATAAAAAAGAAAGGAGTGATTGGCGGTTGTCTGCTGCCTTAAAAGGTACGGCGAGGAAATTTTTATGGGATCACAGTGCGTTTCGCTGCTGCTATTTTCTGTCTTTGTTTTTAAGCTCTCTTTGCTTTGTTGAATTAGGTTTCCAGATTTTGACCGGCGTGACTATGGTGTGGTCGGTTTTAATTCTAATCGATATATTCCGCCGCCTTTACCCCAGAAAGAATTTAAAGTATTTCGGACTGCTCTGCGCGTTTGTTGCCTGCGGCTTGGCAACCGCTCTCCTTCATGCGGAGGATAACCTGGTTACCAATCTGGTGATGATGTATCATGTGGCGGTGTGCTTTTTCATTGTCTACGGAATGCATTCGGAGCGGGATAAGGAAAAGGTGCGCCGGGAAATGTTTTTTATGGCGAAAATCCTGGCGTTCCTCATTACGGTATTCGCCGCGGCGGGCCTCTTAGCGGCGTTTCTTTTCACTAGGGTAAAGGCGTTTTCCTATTGCATCGGTTTGATGGATAACCGTTTTACCGGCCTTTATACCAATCCTAATATCGCGGCCTATGTCAGTGTGGTGGGGCTTGTGTGCATCCACCTGATGTATGGAAAAAGCCGGGGCGGCGCTGAGAAAAGAGAGCTGCCCAGATGGTTTTTAAATCTTGGAATTGCCGTCAATGTATTAACAGTGCTCCTGTCCGACTCCAACGCCTCGATGGTGTTCCTGCTGGTATACGGCACGGCCTTTTTGTTCACCCGGATGTACCGGAAAAATGGGTTTTCCAAAGGAAAAATCCTGGTGAGGAAAACCGTTTTGGTCCTGCTGGTTGCCCTGACGGCTTCCGTCGGATGCTTTGCCTTGAGGGAGGTCAGCCAGTATGGCATGGCGCAGGCGATCAATGCGCTGCATAAAAGCGGTACCACAGTGGTTACCTCTGACGCGGCCACATCGGCTTCTGAGGTGCTGGTGACCATCGGAAGAGACGGCAATTATGAGCTTTCCAGCGGACGGCTGGATTCCTTGCAGAAAGCTATGGTGCTTTATCAAAAGAATCCGATCATGGGAATCGGCAAGGGCAATATTCTGGAATACGGCAACCGCTATTTGGCAAGAGGGTTTCAGTTTTTTGACCTGCATAACGGCTACCTGACCATTCTGATTTCCTGCGGCACGGTAGGCTTAGGGCTTTTCCTGGCTTTTGCCGTACTGGCCGCCAGAAAAGTGATGAAGGCCGTATTCCGCAGATATTCTCAGCGGGGCGAGCGGGAGTTGGTCATCCTTTTCTGTTCTCTGTGCGCTTACGCGGTATACGCGTTATTCGAGCGGGCGCTGCTGTTCGATATCACCTTTATGGTGGTCTCCTTCTGGATGCTGTTCGGCTACACGATGAACGAAACCTTGATCGAGGAACCGTTCCTATGTCCGGTTACTGTCCGCAGCAGGGTGAAAAAGGCAAAAGAGCCCGTGGGTGCGCTGCCGGCCTTGACACGCCGCACAGGGAATGATATAATCTAAATAAATTTAATAGCTGTCTTCGGGGCGGGGTGAAAGTCCCCACCGGCGGTAACCCTTTCAAACATGGGAAGCCCGCGAGCTGCTTGCTGATCTGGTGAGATTCCAGAGCCGACGGTATAGTCCGGATGGAAGAAGAAAAGAAGCGTTTGCTTTTTGCGTGTCCCGGATTTTTCCGGGACGCTTTTTCGTTTCAGTGGACAGCGCGAAAGGAAAGATGCTTTCATGAAACAATCGTCAAAAACCATCCGCTTGGCTCAAATGGCCATGCTGGCCGCGATTTCCGTGATTCTGGTGGCGTTTGTCAGGATTCCGCTGGTTCCGGCGGCGCCCTTCTTGGTGTACGATATGGCGGACGCCCCCGTTTTGATCGGAACCCTCCTGTTCGGCCCTGTCCCTGGTATGACCATTCTGCTGGTGGTATCGGTTATCCAGGCGTTTTTGTTTTCCTCCGACGGCTGGGTCGGCCTGTTGATGCACTTTGTAGCCTCCGGCGCCTTGGTGGTGCTTACCGGCTGGCTGTACCATCGAAAAAAACGGATGAAGGATGCGGTGGTTGGTATGGCGCTGGGCACCTTGGCTATGACGCTGATTATGATTCCTATGAACTATATTTTTACGGTTCATGTTTATGGTACCCCAAAAGATGTGGTGGATGCCATTATGCTGCCGGGAATTATCCCCTTTAACCTGATCAAGGGCGGGGCCAACAGCCTGCTGGCTGGAATCCTGTTTAAACTGCTTTCCCCGTTTGTAAACCGGCATAAGACCATGCTTGGCCAACCGTAAAAATAGATCAAATCCTCTAAATTTCGGGAAAAATTTTCTAGCAGGTTTTCTCTTTACATTTTCATAATCTGTGATAAACTAAAATTACAACAGAATAAACCCTTATCAAGAGAGGCGGAGGGAACAGACCCTGTGATGCCCGGCAACCTGCGGTTTGCAAGGTGCCAATTTCTGCGGGAAAACCGGAAGATGAGGTTAAGTGAAAACGAGCCGTCCGGAATTTCCGGGCGGCTTTTTTTGCGGAATGAGCGAAAGACAACCGGACTGGCAGAGGGGATAAGGCAAATAATAGTTAGGAGGAAGGAACGAATGGCAAAGAAATTATTTACGTCTGAATCGGTAACAGAGGGACATCCGGATAAGGTGTGCGACCAGATTTCCGACGCGGTGCTGGACGCGATTTTTGAACAGGATCCTCAGGCACATGTGGCCTGCGAGGTAACCGCGACCACCGGAATGATTCATGTAATGGGAGAGATATCAACCACCTGTTATGTGGATATTCCCGCAGTGACCCGGGAAGTGGTGAAAAGTATTGGCTACGATGATCCCGCATGCGGCTTTGACGGCAATACCTGCGCGGTGCTGACCTCTATTGACGCCCAGTCTCCGGATATCGCGATGGGCGTCAACGAGTCCTTAGAGGTAAAGGAGGGAGCCGGAGACGCTGATGACCAGATCGGCGCCGGGGACCAGGGAATGATGTTTGGCTATGCCTGCGACGAAACCCCGGAGCTGATGCCCTTGCCGATCTCCCTGGCCCATAAGCTTTCCAAGCAGCTTGCCAAGGTGCGGAAAGAAGGGAGCCTGACTTACCTGCGGCCGGATGGCAAAAGCCAGGTCACAGTGGAATATGACGGCGATGACCGCCCGGTTCGTGTGGAAGCGGTGGTGGTTTCCACCCAGCACGACAGCGGCGTGACCCTGGAACGAATTCGTGAGGATATCCAGCGCGAGGTTATCCGTCCGATAATCCCAGAGGAGCTGATGGATCAGGATACCAAGATCTACGTCAACCCGACCGGACGGTTTGTAGTGGGCGGACCGGTAGGTGACAGCGGCCTGACAGGCAGAAAGATTATCGTCGATACCTATGGCGGATACTCCCGGCACGGCGGCGGGGCGTTTTCCGGCAAAGATCCTACTAAGGTAGACCGCAGCGCGGCCTACGCGGCCCGGTGGGTAGCGAAAAACGTGGTCGGCGCCGGGCTGGCGAGAAAATGCGAGCTGCAGCTGGCCTACGCGATCGGCGTGGCTCGGCCGGTGTCGGTGCGGGTGGATACCTTCGGTACCGGCAAGCTTGACGACCAGCTTCTTGCGAAGGCCATTCAAAAAGTGTTCGATCTGCGTCCGGCGGCGATTATCCGAGCGCTGAAGCTGAGACAGCCGATCTATCGGAGCCTTGCGGCTTACGGTCACATGGGCCGGGAGGATCTGGGCGTAGAATGGGAAAAGCTGAATCGGGTAGATGAGCTGAAAGCGGAAGCGGCTAAGCTGGCGTAAACAGAAAGAAATCCGGGATTTGGGGCTCCTGAATCCCGGATTTTCTATTTGAGACGAGACAGCCTGACTGTGGCGGTTCTATAAAAGCAGAGGGCATGAAACGTTGAAAGCAAGGAATTAGAAAGGCGCTCCTTTAACGGTAACTGGCGCTGTAAAGCGGCGGCTGGTTTGCGGCCGGACCGCGTCAAAGCCAATGCGGGCGCCGCAAAATCAGGAATAGGGAAGGCTTACTAGTAATGAGCCTGAACAGGCCGGTGTAGGGTATTATGCGTTGGCCGGCCAAGCAGATACGCCGCAGCAGAAACCGTCTCGTAAAAATGTACCTGCTGGATCAATGAATGCTTAGCGTTAAATCGGGAAGGGGCTGCGGCCTTTTCACGCTTTAACCAAGCGGCTGGGAAAGCTGCGGCAATCGAAACCAATCGCACCCATAGATCTATTCAAGCGGTATGCTTATATTTAGGATGGCTTTTTAGAGTGTAATGTGTGATTCAGATCCCTATGGATAAGATAAGCGATACTGAAATAGCAGCGAAAAGGGCGGCGGTAATCTCCGCCTTTTTATATTTGAGCGTTCTGAGAGGAAAAACGCGCTAAGATTATGTCACAGGATAAGCCCCGAGAGAATAAGATAGCGTGAGGTGATAGGAATGCTTGAAACAATTTCTGCCATAATCTGCGTGCTGTTTATCATTATCGGGTTAGTGGAAGTCTTTCGAAGTATTGTTTTGTTTGTTCTCCGGCCGAAGGGAGAGGATACCGCTATGACCATTGTTCCCATTTGCGGGCATAATGAAGAGGCCGAATATCTTTTGAGAAGCGCCGCCGCCAGAGTGAAGTGGGCTGACAACGGCAGAGAGCGCCGGGTCATCTGCTTGGATTGCGGCATGGATTTGGAAACTAGGATGATCTGCGAAAAGATGGTTCATTCCTATGGGTTTATGGAGCTCTGTACGATGGAAGAGCTTCAAGGCATGCTGCGCGATCAGTGCTTCTAGCCAGCCCGGTCTTTTGGCAGGGGGCCGGCTCTTTGTTCCAATTTCTGCCGTGCGGCAGGCAGTTCATTTTCTCTGTTTAAATGGTAAAGTGCTTTTTGGCAATGCTAAAATTTAAAGATAACGACTGGGAACAGGAAGGCTGCGGCCTGTGGCCTGCGGCGGAGAGGACGGCTGGAAGGATAAGGTTTCTTTTTCATGAAGTAAGCCGCAGGCTTCCATGGGAAAGCAGCCAGAGTGCGGAGAAAAAAGTCCCTGCGCGGCTTAAGGGCTCCAGCTAAGGAGGCTCCTGAGTTCGAGAAGGTACGCCGTATTTTCTGTTAAGCCCTATGCGGCGGGGCGTTTTTGTGTTATCATAAGGGTACAAAAACGTAAGACGGTGAAAGCCGGTGTCCAGCGGCTGAAAAGGGCCTGTAATACAATAAGAGGTTTTTCAGCTTTTAAAACGGCTTTGCTGATTTGACGTTAAAGACCACTGTATAGAAAAGGCAGACGTAAAACGGGGATGAGGCAATGGGTGAAAATCAGTTGTTGGAGCTGACCGGCTCGGTGGAGCAGGTGATCTACCGCAATGAGAAAAACGGATATACAGTGCTTTCCCTTTTGGCCGGAGACGGCGAGGTAACGGCGGTAGGCACTTTGCCTTGGGTAAACGCAGGGGAGACTTTGCGCTTGGTAGGCGAGTGGAAAACCCACCCGAATTTCGGCACACAGTTCGCCGCAGCGGCCTGCGAACGGTTCCAGCCGGCTGGAGAAGGGGCGATCCTGCGCTATTTGTCATCCGGCGCCGTGAAGGGGATCGGCCCGGTCATGGCCGCAAGGCTGGTAGACGCCTTCGGTGATCAAACCCTTGAGGTTTTAGAGAACCATCCCGAGCGGCTGGCCTCAGTCAAGGGAATTTCCAAGGCAAAAGCCCAGCAGATCGCTTCAGAGCTTCATAATCTTTCCGGAATCCAGGAGGTCATGTCCTATTTAGGAGCTTTTGGCATTTCGCCGGAGGAAGCGCTGCAAATTTGGAAGGTGTGGGGAGACGCGGCGGTAGAGATGATTCGTATGGATCCCTATGTCCTTTGCCGGGAGCCGGTTTCCATTGACTTTGAGCGGGTGGATGCGATTGCTGCCTCTCTGGAACGGCCGCACGATGAAAGGGGGCGGATTCGGGCGGGAATCTCCTATGTGCTGCTGCACAACATGAACAACGGGCATACCTGCCTGCCCAAGGACCGCTTGCTGCCTGCCGCCGCCAGCTATCTGGAAATCGAGGAAGAACTGGCGGATGAAATCCTATATGAGATGATCCAGGACTTGACGCTGGAGCTGGATTTAATCAACGGCAGAGAGTTTATTTTTACGCCGAAAATGCATCAATGCGAGATCTATATCGCGGCCAGAATGCTGATGATGCTGAATTTTCCCGCCCAGAGCATCACCGGTGTGGAGGAAGCGGTGGCCGCCATTGAGGCGCAAAGCGGGATACAATACGCCCAGCAGCAGAAACAAGCGATCACAGAAGCGCTTTCTAAGGGAATGCTGATCCTGACCGGAGGCCCGGGCACGGGAAAGACGACTACTCTGAACGGCATTTTAAATATTTTAGAACAAAATGGGGAACGGGTGTATTTAGCCGCTCCCACGGGGCGGGCTGCCCAGCGGATGTCGGAGGTGACCCGGCGGGAGGCCAAAACGATTCACAGGCTGCTGGAGGTGGAATGGGATCCACAGGACAGGCCGGTGTTTACCCGCAACGAGAAAAATATGCTGGATTGCGATACCTTGATTCTGGACGAGCTCTCTATGGTGGACAACGCCTTGTTCGAGGGGGTTCTGCGGGCTCTTCCTCTGGGCTGCCGTTTGATTTTAGTAGGAGATACAGACCAGCTTCCCTCTGTCGGCCCAGGAAACGTATTAGGGGATCTTATCGCTTCGGGGCTGCTGCCAGTGGTACAGCTGACAGAGATTTTCCGCCAGTCCATGCAAAGCCTGATCGTCACCAACGCTCATCAGATCGTCCAGGGACAGATGCCGGAGCTTGGGAGAAAGGACGGCGACTTTTTCTTTTTGCCGAACCAGGATCCCGTTTCTATCCGGGATACCATCGTGGATTTATGCCTGCGCCGGCTGCCGGCCTCCTACGGCTATTCTCCGGTGTTTGATATCCAGGTGCTGTCTCCCGGCAGAAAAGGGGAATTAGGGACGATTGCTCTGAATCAGTCGCTGCAGTCGGCGGTCAATCCTCCGGAAAAGGGGATAAAAAAAGAGATTACCGTCAATGGTGTGCTGCTCCGGGAGGGCGACAAGGTGATGCAGGTGAAAAATAATTATAATATTCCCTGGGAAAAGGATGACGGCACCTTAGGGGAAGGCGTGTACAACGGCGACGTAGGAATTTTGCTGGAGGTAGACCGGACCGGCAGCGCCGCCGTACGGTATGACGACAAGGTGGCCGCTTATGATTTGGAAAGCATCGGGGATCTGGAACTCGCCTACGCGGTTACGGTGCATAAAAGCCAGGGCAGTGAGTTTGAGGCTGTGGTGATGCCTATGTATCCGGGCCCCCGGCAGCTTTACTACCGGAACCTGCTGTATACCGGCGTTACCCGGGCGAAAAATCTCCTGGTGATGGTGGGAACGCCAAAAACTGTGGAACGGATGGTGGAAAACAACCGTAAGACTAAGCGGTATACAGGACTATGCTACTTCCTGCTCCGGGCCGCGGAGGAAGCGGAATGAAATTTTTGAGAAGATTATTAAGAAGCTTTTATCCCGCCCGGTGCCCCTATTGCGGCAAGGTTACCACGCCCTTTGAGGAGGGCTGTAAGAACTGTGTGTCTCAGAATCCGGGGCAGTCGGAAGCCTTTTGGATTTATCATCCATATTTGGGAAATGATAACATTGAGCTTATCTGCTGTAGTGCCTGGCCTTACTGGGACAAGCCGAAGGCGGCGGTGCTCCGGTTTAAATTTCACGGCCGGCGGGAATACGCGGAGGCCTTCGGCCTTTCTATGGCCAGAAGCGTAAAAGAAAACTTTTCCTCCGCTGCATTCGACTTGGTTTGTGAAATTCCCTTAACCAAGCGCCGCCGCCGTGAAAGAGGCTTTGATCAGGCCCGACTGCTGGCCAAGGAGCTGGCGCGCGGGCTAAAGCTGCCTTACGTCAGCGCTTTGGAAAAGCCAAAGGGGAACCGAATCCAGCATGAGCTGTCGTTTGCTGAGCGATGGGAAAATGTAAAGGGGGTTTACCGGCTGAAAAGGAAGATTGACGTTCGGGGAAAAACTGTTTTGCTTTGCGACGATATCGTTACCAGCGGCGCGACAATGTGGGAGGCGGGGAGAGTACTGCTTCAGCACGGTGCGAAGGCGGTGTACGGCGTCAGTCTCTGCCGGGCCAAGAAGTGGGAAACGGAAGGTTGAAATTTACCCATCGGTATACTATAATAAATTTATATGCAGCCTATCCAGGCTGGAACGATGAAAGAAGCTATACAAAGAGAAAAAGGACAGGAGGCGTTTTCTTTGCTGGGAACAGATGCCGCAATTGATCTTGGGACATCCAGAACTCGAATTTATCTTCCGCAACAGGGAGTTGTGATAGATGAGCCATCCGTGGTGGCAGTGGACAATATGACGGAGGAAATTATTGCCATCGGCCAGGAGGCCTATGAAATGGTGGGACGTACGTCTCAGAGGCTGACGGTAACTTATCCGCTGGTAAACGGTGTAATTTCAAATTTTATCCTTGTGGAGCAGATGGTCGGCTATTTTCTAAAAAAGGTCAGCTCCAGCATGGTGTTTATGCCCCGGGTGGTGGCCTGTATTCCAGGCGAGGTGACCGAGGTGGAAAAACGCGCTGTGGTAAATTCCATCAGCACTGCGGGCGTGCGGAAAATCTGTCTGATCGAGGAGCCGATTGCCGCGGCTATGGGGGCGGGAATTGATATTTTTACCCCTCATGGTTCCTTGGTGGTGGATATCGGCGGCGGAACCACCGACATGGCGGTGGTGTCTTTGGGCGGCGTTTCCACAATGCGTTCTGTAAAGCTGGCGGGAACCCATTTCGATGAAGCGATCATCAAATATATGCGGCGGAAATATAATCTGATCATCGGCCAGAAAACGGCGGAAAACGCGAAGACCGCCATTGGCTGCGTGTATCCCAAGGAGGAGCTTTCCTATTATGTCATGAAGGGCCGCAACGGTCTTTCCGGGCTTCCCCAAGCGGTGACGGTATCCTCGGATGAGATGCTGGAGTGCCTCGTGGAATGTGGGATGCAGATAGCCAGGGAGGTCCAGGATATGCTGGAAGAAACCCAGCCGGAGCTTGTAGCGGATATTTACGCCGAGGGCATTGTCCTGACCGGAGGAAGCGCGCGGCTTTACGGCTTTGACAATCTAATTGCGAAGAAAACGAAGCTTCCGGTCCATGTGGCGGAAAATCCGGATCACTGCGTGGTGCTGGGCGCCGGCAAAGGCTTGGAGTATATTGATAAAATGGATCAAAAGGGAGAGGGAATGCTGAATCCCCTTTTGGCGGAATATTGAAGAATCGTGAATTTCAATGAAAAAGGCGGGCTGAGAAAATTCTCAGCCCGCCTTTTTTCGCCTTGACTGCGTCACAAGGAGCACAAGATGGCTGTGACGCAGAAGCCCGGCATTTTTAGAATCGTTCTGACTTGCGTTCAGATCTTTCTGTGATACTGAAGGCCTGAAACAGATTTTATAGAATACGTAAAGTCTCAAATCTTTATCTTCCGGTTTGCTTCTCCTGCCCCTGAAGGCGTTTTAAGATCATATCAGCGCATTGGTAAACGTTACCGCCGCCTAAGGTCAGAATTAGGTCTCCCGGCTCAGCGTGGGCGGTGACGTAATCTGTGATTTCCTCAAAGGTGTCAAACCAAACGCTGCCGGGGATTTTATCCGCCAAATCTTTCGTGTAAATATGATAAGTGTTGACCTCGCGGACCGGCAGAATCTCAGACATCACGACCCGGTCGGGAATAGACAAGGCTTTGGCGAAATCCTCCAAAAGCAAGGCGGTTCGGGAATAGGTGTGAGGCTGAAATACTGCCCAGACGGTATGAAATCCCATTTTCATGGCGGCCGTCAGGGTAGCGGAAAGCTCTGTGGGATGATGAGCGAAATCATCGGCTACCATAATGCCGCTTGGATTTCCCAGCACCTCGAACCGGCGGTGAACCCCGGTAAAGGCATGCAGGCTTTTAGCGATATCTTCAGGGCTGACTCCCAGAGTGTGAGCGGCTGCGGCTGCGGCAAGAGCGTTGTAAATATTGTGCTCTCCCGGTACGCTTAAAACGATCTCCGCCAGCTTCTCGCCCCGATACATTAAGGAAAACTCCTCGCACACGCCTTTCTTTTCCGCGATGCTTCCTGCGTAATAATCATTGGTGTCCTTCATGCCAAAAGTAACCGCAGGCAGGCTGACGCCCGCAACGGCCTTTTGCGTGTTGGCGTCGTCGCCATTTACCACCAGCCTTTTCGTGGTTTGCAAGGCAAACTGATGAAAGGACTTTATAATATTGTTCAGATCCTTAAAATAGTCCAAATGATCGGCGTCAATATTTAAAATGATGGAAACCGCCGGCGTCAGCTGTAAAAAAGTGTCCACATATTCGCAAGCCTCGCACACCATGATCTCGCTGCTGCCTACACGGCTGTTTCCGCCCAAAAAGGGCAGCTTGCCGCCGATGATAGCCGTAGGGTCTTTGCCGCTCTGCACTAAAATCTGAGTCAGCATGGCGGTGGTAGTGGTTTTGCCGTGAGTACCGCTGACCGCCACCGCGTCGGCGTATCTGCGGCACACGATACCCAGCATGACGCTGCGCTCCAGAGTGGGAATCCCTTTCTCTCTGGCGGCGGCCAGCTCTGGGTTATCCTGCTTCACCGCGGCGGTATAGACCACCGCTTCCGCGTCCTTAATATTCTCCGCCTTGTGCTCGGTATATACCGGAATTCCATAAGCTCGGATCCGCTGAAGAGTGTCTGACTCGAAAATATCAGAGCCGGTGAGGGAAAAGCCTTCCTTATGAAGAATCTCGGCCATAGGGCACATGCCCGAGCCGCCGATCCCGATGAAATGGAGCCGGTGGATCCGGTCCAAAAGATCTTGATGTTCCAAACTGCTGCACACTCCTGTCAAATTTTGCATATGCTTCTATTATATTGCGTTTGCTGAAGAATTTAAACACTTTTTTATAAGTTTTACAAATTTATCACCGCTGCCCCCTTGCGGCCATACTATGGTAAAGAGACGGGACATGGATTTCTCTTAAATAAGACGGGGAATGGGTCCCGAAAAGGGCCTGCGGCGTTCGGGAAATGCCGGCAGGCTGAGCCTGTTTTATGGAGGTTGTACCTAATGATTGAAATAAACAGCTTCGGGGTATTGGGCGGGGATCAGCGGCAGGCGTCCATGGCGGAGTCCATGGCGGCGGATGGCTATCCCGTGCTCTGTGCCGGTTTGGAGCATGTAAAAGGGAAAAACTTAAAAAAGGCCGGATGGCAGGAGGCACTGAAAGCGGACTATATTATCCTGCCTCTTCCGGTAACAAAGGACGGCGTGACCCTGAACGCTCCTTATGCGGCAACGGAGCTTTTGCTGGATCGGGAATTCTTTGAAATGCTGAAGGGGAAAAAGGTGTTCTGCGGTATGAAAAACACTCTGCTGAAAGCGGGAGATTATTTTAAGGAGCTAACGCTTTTAGATTACTCCAAGCGGGAGGAATTCGCGGTAAGAAATGCGGTGCCTACGGCGGAGGGCGCGCTGGAGATCGCCATGGGAGAATACGACGGCATGATCGCTGGCTCCCGGTGCTTAGTGACCGGCTTCGGCCGGATCGGAAAGGTGCTGAGCGGGATGCTTAAGGGCATGGGGGCCAGGGTAACGGTCAGCGCCCGAAAGCCGGAGGATCTGGCCTGGATCGAGATTTATGGCTATACACCTGTTTCCACTGGGAAATTGAGCGAGCATCAAGGATTTGACTTTATTTTCAATACCGTTCCCACTATGATTTTTGACGCCTATACGTTGGCGAAAACCGCTCAAGGAGCGATTTTAATCGACCTTGCCTCGCTGCCCGGCGGGGCGGAATGCCGGGATGCACAAGAAAAAGCGAGACCGGGAGAAGTCGGCCTCGCTTTTTCTTTTCATTGATATATCTTAAATGGTGATGTTATCGCCTTTTAGACCCATCCATGCGCCCTGCTCCTCTAAGCCGGAATCGGGATGGGCAACCAGCCATTTGTTCTTGGCGAACAGCAGAGCGTCCTCCCCTTTCTTTTGGGGAACAAAATCCAAATCAGTATTGGTATCTCTGGACAAAACAACCACACTGCGGAAGCCCTCGCCGCTCACGTGGCAGGGAGCGTAGTGCAAGGTTGTGGCGTAAACCTCAATGGCAGCGCCCTTCGGCACAAGAAACGCCTCCACCTTTTGAGTGTCATAGGTATAATTGTCCAGATCAATATCCTGCTGGGCGCCCAGCAGCAGAACCATATCAGTGCAGGCCACGTTAATCTCGGAGCACCGATGGTATTCCAGAGCGTTCAGCTTTTTATTATGCCCGTTGCAGTAGCCAACCTGAATGGGAACGCCTCCAAAGCCTCGGTTTTGCAGCTCCTGAAAAACGGGAAGCCGCTCCAGCTCAGGGCTGGAAGCCACATAAACCACATCGTCGGGAATCTCAAAGCTGTCCATAGCAGCTATCAGGCCATCTAAATCATAGCCGGTGAGAACCTTACCGTATTTCAAAAACGCCGGGTCATTAATTGACTGAATTTTCACGAGAAAGACCCCCTTCTTCATGTTGTGCCCGAGCACGTGCCTTTTCTATAGTGTAATTCACAATGAGCGTAATGTCAAGATCTGAAAGAAAAAAGATATGAAACTTTTTTCCTCCGCATAAGGATAGAGGGAGGTGATCTTTATGAAAGAAACGGATAAGGTGAGGTTTGTGTTCGCGTCGGAGGAGACGGCACTGGCAGAAAAATTAAAGCTTCTGCTGTCGCTGCTGCTGGAAGCCGGCGGGAGCGGAAAATGATGGAGCCGGCGGCGCTGTATCTGCGGCTGTCCCAGGAGGATGGAGAACGGTGGGGGGAGTCTCAGAGCATTTCCAATCAGAGGATCTTTTTAACCCAGTATTGTCAGGCGAACGGCTTCACGGTGGCGGAATGCTACATTGACGACGGGTATACCGGTACTAATTTTAACCGGCCGGGGTTTCAGAGGCTGCTTCGGGATATCGAACGGGGAAAGATAAAAACAGTGATTACCAAAGACCTGTCCCGGCTCGGGCGGGATTATATTGAGACGGGAAGATATGTGGAATGCTATTTCCCGGAAAAAGGGATTCGGTATATTGCCGTTAACGATGGGGTGGACACCGGCAAAGAGGAGAGCGCTGGAAACGATATGAGCGCGTTTAAGGCGGTGTTTAATGATTTTTACGCCAGAGATGTGTCCAGAAAAGTGCGAAGCGCCCTGACGGCAAAGCGCCGGGCGGGGGAATTTATCGGCGCCTGGGCGCCCTACGGCTATCAAAAAGACCCGAAACAGCCGGGGAAATTGGTTCCAGACCCGGAAAGTGCCGGAGTGGTGAGGCGTATCTACCGGGATTTTTTAAAGGGAGAAAGCGTTCGAGGAATCGCGGAAGGCCTGACAGAGGATAAAATTCCCACGCCGATGGAAAAGCGGAGCGGCGGCCTGAAAGCCCAAAGGCGATGGAATGAAAGCACGATCAGGCGTATCCTGACCTGTGAGACCTACGCGGGCAATTTGACCCAAAATCAAAGTAAAACCATCAGTTATAAGGTGAAGAAACGGATCCCTGTTCCTAAAAAGGAATGGATTGTGGTATCCAATACGCATGAGCCCTTAATTACAAAGGAGGAATTTCAAATGGCTCAGCAGCTTTTTAAAACGAGATCCAGCCCCCGGGAGCCGAAGGACCGGCACTTGCTTTCCGGCCTGGTGTTCTGCGGGGACTGCGGCTCTCCAATGACCTTCGTAAAAGACGGTCCCAGGACTTACCTGGTTTGTTCCTCCAGCCGGCGGTATCCCGGCTCCTGCAAAACCCACTGCGTCCGGGAGGATGAGGTGGAGCGGACGCTGCTGGACAGCCTAAGAAAGCTCAGCGAAGGCATCCAGCCCCAAAGCCTATATCCGGAGTTTCCTAGAAAATCCCGGGAGCTGGCGGCAAGAGAACTGCGGAGCGCCAAGGAACAGCTTGAATTTTATCGCCGGGCAGGCCGGGATTCGGAAAATTTTCCGAATATTCAGCGGCAGTTTTTGAGTTACTGCGAGCTATGGCAGCGCAAGGTGGACGCTTTGGAGGAGGAGCTGACTGCTGAAGACCCGCAGGACCGGCGGGAAATGGCCGCGCGGGAGCTTCTGAGGTTTGAGCGCCCCGGCAGGACAACGATCCAGGCTCTGGTAAAAAAGATCGTGGTATGCGGGGATAAATCCCTGGAGCTTTGCTTTTCATTCCCGGATCCCAGAATAACGCCCTGAGTCTATATGGAAAGCGATCGGGCGGGTAAGGCAAAGCCTACTTGCATTTTAAACAGGGAGACAGAGGTGATTGCCGGCAGGCTGAGAGACGTCTCTCAATAGGCCTGCGGGAAAGATGGGGAAACGGATCCGGCTTCCGTCCTCGCCTAAATAGTTTTTGCCGTCTTGGCCGCGCCGGGCGCTGGAATGACTGAAAAGTCTCTCGTTGCGGGAAGTAAAAATAAGTGGTATGATGATCTCCAAGGGAGAGATTGTATGAAGGAAGCACAGTATCAAAAGATGACGGCGTTCTGCCGGAAAACAAAAACAAGAGAAAAGATTACTGCCGGAATCACCAAATACCTGCCGGATCTATTGGCGGCGGCTTATCCCGCCGCTATTGTTGTTCTGCTGGTCCAAGGGCCTCCCTGGATCAGGCTTCTCAAATTCATTTTGGTGCCGCTGGCAGCCCTGATTTTAGTAACGGTACTGCGGCACGTATTCCACGCGCCCAGACCCTATGACCAGATGAATTATTATCCCTTAATTTCTCACAAGCCCGGAAATTCGTTCCCCAGCAGGCATACCGCCAGCTCGGTGATTATCGCCATGGCTTTTTGGTATGTCTGCCAGCCGTTAGGAATCACCGCCGCGGCGCTGGCTGTGCTTGTGGGAATTTCCCGAGTCGTCGCCGGGCTACATTATCCCCGGGATGTGCTGGCCGGAGCGGCAGTCAGCCTAGTCGTGGGCGGGTTGGGCTTTTGGGTGGTTTAGAGAACCGGCCTTCAGGGGATGATTTTGCTGAATGATGTAAATCCCGGCTTTTGAGGAGAACGAGCTGTTTTCTCAAGAGCCGGGATTTTTTATCAGACGGCAGGAAAGCCTGCAAAAGCGCAAGAATGCTGGAGCGGTTTTCCGGGCGGCTTTTCGTCAGCTTTGAGCGACGCGCCGCTGCGCGAAACTATTTTACCCCCGACATAAGCGGCGTCTCTCCCTATCACCAAGCAATCAGCTTCTCCCGCCGATGCTTTATAAGGCGGAGTGTAAAGTGGCGGGCAGGTTCCCGGCGCTTATGAGGCGTTTGGTTTCTTGTTCTATTCTCCGATCCGGGGGGGTGGACTTTGAGGCAGCCGGCCGCCTGGGCATCAACGCCCAAAGAGCGCTGTCCCTTCCCGGAAGGGTAGCGCCGCAGGCGGCGGGAGAAATCATCAAAACCACCATTTACCATATGATTGAGGAGGGAGCAGAATGACACTGAGTGATTTAACCGTCGGTTACGCGCTGTGCGGCTCCTTTTGCACCTTTGAGAAAGCGATTGCCCAAATGCGGGCGTTAAAGGAGCAAGGGGCCACAGTGCTGCCGATTATGTCGGAAAACGCTTGCAATACTGATACCCGTTTTGGCCGTGCCAGCGATATTGTCTGGGAAATAGAGGATATTTGCGGCCGAAAAATTATCAAATCCATCGTTGAGGCGGAGCCCATAGGCCCGAAAAAAATGTGCGATATCATCGTAGTGGCCCCGTGTACCGGCAATACCCTTGCAAAATTGGCTAACGCCATTACAGATACCTCGGTGACAATGGCCTGCAAAAGCCATTTGCGCATTGGGAGGCCGGTGCTTTTGTGTTTAGCCACCAACGATGGACTCGGCGCCACCGCTAAAAATATAGGCGCCATGATCAACACAAAGAATATTTATTTTGTCCCCTTCTCTCAGGATGATTATGATAAAAAGCCGAAATCCCTGGTGGCGCATTTTGAGATGATTCCTGAATCAGTACTGGCGGCCATGGAAGGGAAACAATTAAAATTATGAAATAAATTGCCCAAACCTCCCTCTGGAATAAACTGTATAACCGTTAAAAAATGCCCTGATTCGTTTAGAATCAGGGCATTTTTAGATTTTAGATTGGATTCGGACAGGTCCTTTATTGGGGAAGCTGAAGCTCGGCGCGGTTGACTACTAGATATTGACCCTCTTGAACGGTCACATAAACATCGCCGCTGAAATTCTCATTGGTAATAATGCTGTCAAAGCCCTCAGAGGCCAGACTGCTGCTTCTCACCTCATAATAACCGTCGTATTCAGCGTTATTGCGGAGCTTATATTCCCCGGCGGGGATATCAACGCCTACCCGGTACATTCCTTCCGGAACTACGCCGGAGGAGATATCCACCTTGGGAGCTTTATCCAGAGGCACCATCATGCAGCGCTGAATGGTCAAATACTGTCCATCCTCCACGGTGAGATAGCGGCGGCCGTCAAAATTATCGTTGTCGATAATGTCCTCCAGTTCCCCGGTGGAAGAGGAGTTCACCTCGTAATAGGCGGAGAACTCAGAAGCCGGCAGCAGGACATATTCCCCCGCAGGAAGATCGGCGCCGATTTTATACATTCCCTCTCCGTAAGCATCCTGAATAGCAGCAGAACCGCCGTTAGAGGAAGCAGAGGAGCTTGCGGAACCGGCGCCTTCGGCAATCTGCAAGGTCGCCAGGACATCCTCCAAGGGCTGAATCCCATCAGAAGAGGAAAGCAGCGGCCGGAAATAATCCACCGACATGAGATCGTCGCCGATGGTGTAATAGAAGCTGTTAATCTCGTAGTCAATATCGGATACATAAGCGTAATAGGTATGGAGCTTGCCGGAGATCCCGCCGACAGAGGTTTCCTCCAGGCTGATGTATTGGTAATCATCGTAGCCCTGAGCGTAGGTTTCAAGATAATCGTTTTCGGAATAATACTGTGCTTCGCCAGCGAAGCAGTAAATGACGATGACTTCGTCAGCAGATGGATACAAGAAGATAGTCCCATCCTCATCAACGTCCCTTTCCCATTCGGAAGGAACAGTAAAGGAAGCGCTGCCAATGGTAAGGGTAACCGTCTCGCCGGAAGGAGCGGAGGAAGCGCCGTCAGACGCTTGGCTGGAAACGCTGCTGGAGGCCGCGCCGGAGGGGGGAGCGGGCTCCGTGGATTTATTGTTGTTCAGCAGCAGCACCACCAACACAACGATCAATACAATGATCAAGGCGGCGATTCCTAATACAATGCCTAAAACAAGCTTGCTGGATTTTTTAGGCGGCGTAGGACCCTGAGGATATCCGGGCTGAGTGTAGTAGGGCTGATTTGGGTAAACAGGCGGGGTGCCGCCGTTATTGCTCTGGGGATAAGCGGGAGGAATGTTCCCGGCGTAATTTTGGGGATAAGCGGGCGGCGGGCCGCCGGCCTGGCTATAAGGGGCGGAGGGCATTCCATCCGCTTGTGCCTGGTGACCGGCAGGAGGCACAGCGCTTGGGATATCCCCACATTCAGAGGATGCTTCCTGCGCCGCGGAGCCGGAGGCAGAGAAACTATCTTGGGAGATACTCTCTTGATAAACAGGCGCGGACTGCGACGCGGACGGATCTGATCCGCCTGCGGCGGAAATTTCCTCTGCAACGCTGTCAGGGGAGCTGTTTTCCGGCGGCGCAGTAAAATCAGAGGCGGGCCAATTGCCCATTGGATCCTGAGAAGAGCCGGTATTGGGAGATGGGACAGGGGTCACAGGTTCGGAAACCGGAGTGCCGCAGTTTGTACAGAATTTGGAGCCGGGCATCAACTCGTTACCGCAATGAACACATTTCATAAGATCACTCTACCTTTCTTGCGGCCTATCCGCATTTATACAGCGTTTTCATGCGCCTTTAAAGACGGCCGCAAACCTTGATTTCAGTATAATATAGAAAGTATGTTTTGTAAATGGTTTGACACATTTTGTCGCTTTTTCCGGTATAATTTCATTCCTGACGCGCGTTTCCCGCCGTTTTATGATATAATATTCTCAACCTATCATGGTTGGAAGGGCTGCCGATGCTTAGAGAAGATCTTAGCCTGTGTTTAGACCGTGCGCCGAAACACATAACGCCTCTCCGGGCGGAACTGGATTTAAACGGCCTTCCGCGCTGACAACCATGATCTGGTAAGCTTAGCATAGCGCCGTATGAAGGTAGGAGAAAACTATGAAATACTGTCCGAAATGCCGTTTAGTCTATCCTGACAGCCGAGAGCAGTGCAGCTGCGGAAGAATCTTAAAACATTACGAGGTCTTGCGGGGAGATACGCCTGTGCGCGTGGCCCGGACGTCAGGGCTTGAAAAGGATAGAATTACGGGGGCCCTGGCAGACGCCGGGATTCCGTACAGCGAAACCCCTGTTCGGGAAAGGAATATGAGTGAGGCCGTCGCTGGACAGGGAAGCGTGGAATGGGAGCTCTGCGTTCCCTATGAGGCTTTAGAGCAGGCCAGGGAAGCGCTGTACGGTATTGGCGCCGGCGCGGAGGAAGAACCTGGGGAAGAGGCCTCCCAGCTGCGGGAAAAGCCGGCCGAGACGCCTTCCGCCAAGGGGAAGGCTGAGGAAAAGAAGTCGGGACAGTGGGAAGAGATGAGCAATCAAAAGCGCTGGTTCTGGCGTATTCTTTCCATGATCCTGTTTTTCCTGCTGGTGTGGGGCGTGGTAAGCGCTACCGACTGGGTGATGGCTCTTATTATGGGAAACAAGTAATGCTGCGGGAAAATTGTTATCTTTACCTAAAGGACGGAAGGCGTTTGGGCTATTTGGAATGCGGTGATCCCAAAGGGAAGCCGGTGCTCTGCTTTCACGGCTATCCCGGCAGCCGGCTGGATTTTCGCTGGCTGGAGCAGGCGGCCGGGAATCGCGGGTTAAAGCTGATTGCGGTGGACCGGCCGGGAATCGGGCTTTCCGACCCGGTGGAGCCAAGGAGCCTTACTGATTTCGGCGGAGACATTGAGGAGCTGATGGAGCGGCTTCGGCTGAAAAGGCCGGTGGTGATGGGAGTATCCGGCGGGGGGCCTTATGTTCTGGCCTGCTTGAGCAGGCTGGGAAAGAAAATTCGGGCCGGCGTGGTGGTGTGCGGCCTGGGGCCGATGGATACGGAGGACAGCGTCAAGGGGATGAACGCCTCTAATGCCAGTTTATTTTACTGCGCCCGGAATTATCCCAGTACTGTCAGGTTCATTTTGAGAATCACCAAGTATATGATGACGAAGAAGGTGGATACCTATTACCGGCTGATGGGAAAAGTGCTGCCGGACAGCGACCAAAAGCGTATGGGGAAGATCACACGGGAAAACCGTCAGAAAGTTCTTTCCGCCAACCGGGAAATATTCCGTCAGGGGAGCAGGTACCTGGCCCAGGAAGCGGTGCTTTACACCAAGCCCTGGGAGTTTTCCCTGAAGGAGCTGCGGCCTCCCATCCATTTTTGGCACGGATACCTGGATAAAAACGCCCCGATTCGCTCGGCCATGCGCCTGTGCCGCCAGGCGCCTCAAAGCGTGAGTCATTGGCTGGTGGGCGAGGGGCATTTGATCCTGAACCGGCATGCTGCCGAAATTTTAGACAGCATTTGCTCTATGTTTGGAATGGGGACGATTGACAGAGAAAAAAAAGTGGGGTACTATAAAAAAGATAAAAAATTCTGCTGAAAAAAGAATTCACACAGACAAATCGGGAGGTTACTATGAGCGAATATAAAATCAATACAAAATGCGTACAAGCCGGCTATGAGCCGAAAAACGGCGAGTCCCGGGTGGTTCCGATTGTTCAGAGCACCACCTTCAAGTACGATTCGGCGGATACACTGGGCAGGCTTTTTGACCTGGAGGAATCCGGCTATTTTTACACCCGTCTCGCCAACCCCACTGTGGACACAGTGGCGAAAAAAATTGCCGCCCTGGAAGGCGGCGTGGGAGCGGTGCTGACCTCCTCCGGCCAGGCGGCCTCTATGATGTCTGTGACCAATATCTGCCACAGCGGCGACCATGTGGTGTGCGCCAGCGCGATTTACGGCGGCACCTTTAATCTGTTCAACAAAACCTTGCGGGAGCTGGGAATCGACTTCACTTTTCTGCCGCCGGAGGCCGCGGAGGAGCAGATCAACGCCGCGTTCCAGGAGAATACCCGCTGTGTGTTTATCGAGAGCCTTTCCAATCCCGCTTTGGTGGTGGCGGATATCAGCCTTTATGCTAAGCTGGCTCACAGCCACGGCGTGCCGCTGATCGTGGACAATACCTTTCCCACTCCCATCAACTGCCGGCCTTTTGAGTTTGGGGCCGATATTGTGGTTCACTCCACCTCAAAATACATGGACGGCCATGCGGTAGCCTTAGGCGGCGTGGTGGTCGACAGCGGGAACTTTGACTGGAAAAACGGGAAATTTCCGGAATTTACCGAGCCGGATGAGTCTTACCACGGCGTGGTGTACGCCGATACCTTTGGCAGGGCGGCCTATATAACCAAGTGCACCACGCACATCATGCGGGATATGGGCATGATGCTCAGCCCGGAAAACGCCTTTTTGCTGAATCTTGGCCTGGAAACCCTGTTCCTGAGGGTGGAGCGCCACTGTCAAAACGCCATGGAGGTGGCAAAATTTCTGGAGGCTCAGGAGCAGGTGGAGTGGATCAACTATCCCGGCCTGCCCAGCAGCAGGTATTACCAGCTGGCACAGAAATATATGCCGAAGGGCACCTGCGGCGTCATTGCCTTTGGCGTGAAGGGCGGCAGAGAAGCCGCCGCCAAGCTGATGGAGGCTCTGAAGCTGGCGTCTATTGTGATCCATGTGGCGGACTGCCGTACCTGCGTGCTCCATCCCGCCAGCACCACCCACCGCCAGTTAAACGAGCAGCAGCTGAAAGAATGCGGCGTAGAGCCGAACATGATCCGGATGTCTGTGGGCATTGAGGATGTAGAAGATATTATCGCCGATTTAAAGCAGGCGTTTGAAAAGCTTTCTTGACAGAAGCCGGGGCATACTTCGGGTGTGCCCTTCTTTTGTAGAAGCTGGTTTTCATTGTATTCCGGTTTGATCCTGTTAAAAGCCTTTGTCAACCCGAACGAGGGGACGCGAGGGGCTTTTCCGCTTTCCACGGGGGAGCGGCCTCCTTTTGAAAGGGTATGGGCGGCCTTCTTAGGAGAAGTTTCCAACATCCTGCTTTTTGGAGGGCCGCCGGAAGCCTCCAGCCGTGCAATAAATGGAGGAACCGGCGGTTCCCACGGCAGAGGGATTGTGCCGATTTTTAGAGAAGAGGGAAAGCCTCTGGTTTGCCGGCGGTTCCGGAGACGCGGCGGAAAAGGGGAGTGAGAGCCATGGAGGAGTCTATTCGGGATAAGCTGAAGCATTGGCTGGAGCATGGAATGATTTTCCTAAAATGGGTGGCTTGCGCCCTGCTGATGGGCTTGGTGCTGGGGGCCGCCGGCACTCTGTTTCACTACTGTGTGGACGGAGCCAACCGTTACAGCAGCCAGTATCCTTACCTAATCTGGTTTCTGCCCTTGGGCGGCCTGCTGATCGTGTTTCTTTATAAAATTACGAAAATGGAGCGGGATCAGGGAACAGATCTGGTGATTCGGTCGGTCCGCTCCACAGAACCGATTTCTATTAAGACAGCGCCGCTGATTTTTGTCAGCACGGTCCTCACCCACCTGCTGGGCGGCTCCGCCGGGCGGGAGGGCGCCGCTCTTCAGCTGGGAGGCAGCATGGCGGCTCAGGTTGGACGATGGTTCCGGTTCGACGAGAAAGATGAACGGATCATGGTTATGTGCGGCATGAGCGCCGCTTTTTCCGCCCTTTTCGGCGCCCCGCTGACGGCGGCGGTGTTTTCCCTGGAGGTAATCAGCGTAGGCGTCATGTACTACTCCGCCTTGGTGCCTTGCGTGCTGTCCGCCGTGGTGGGCTGCGGTGTGGCGGTCTATTTCGGCGTGATCCCCGTCAGGTTTCATTTGACCGGGATTCCGGAGATGGGAGCGCTTCCGTTAGGAAAGGTAATTCTGCTGGCGGCATTGTGCGCTGTGCTCAGCGTGGTGTTCTGCCTAGTGATGCATCTTTCCGGCAAGGCCTATGGCAGGCTGCTGAAAAACAGATATCTTCGCATTTTAGCCGGCGGCCTGCTGGTAATCGGCCTTACCTATTTATTCCAGACCCGGGACTATAACGGTGCGGGTATGGAGGTGATCCTCCGAGCCATCGACGGCGGAGAGGCCCGGCCGGAGGCTTTCGCCCTAAAGCTGGCGCTGACAGCGGTGACCCTGGGAGCAGGCTACCGGGGCGGCGAAATCGTCCCCGCTTTCTTTGTGGGAGCCACCTTTGGCTGCGTCATGGGCCCTCTGATTGGGCTGGATCCCTCCTTCGCGGCGGGGATTGGTTTGATTGCCCTGTTCTGCGGCGTGGTCAATTGTCCGCTGACCTCTCTGCTGCTGGGAGTGGAGCTGTTCGGCGCGGAGGGAATCCTATATTACGCCGTAGCCGCGGCGGTCAGCTATATGCTTTCCGGTTATCACGGCCTATACCGGGGCCAGAAGATTTTGTATTCAAAAACAGAGCCGACCTTTATCAATACGTCGTCTACATAGAGAGCTTTTTAGATTAAATAAATGCGGGCGCTGAAAAGGAAAGCGTTTTACTGCGCCCGTTAGGCCTGGCGATAGCTTTGCTGTGGAAACAACGTCAGACGGCTTTTTTCGAGAAAGAAAAGCTTATCCGAGAAAAGTTGTCTGCTTTTTGTATAAATTATCACGAAATGGTCAGTTAGTTGTAAGAAATCTGTGGGATTTGAGACAACTTGCATAAGAAATGTTAAACTAAGAATTGTAACAGGGAGGACAACCAATGAGACATCTGATCGATCCGCTGGATTTTTCTGTGGAAGAGATCGACGCCCTGCTGGATCTGGCAGGGGAAATCGAGCGCAACAGGGAGAAATACAGCCATCTGTGCGATGGCAAGACCCTGGCCACCTTGTTTTACGAACCCAGTACCAGAACCCGCTTAAGCTTTGAAGCCGCGATGCTGAATTTAGGAGGCCGGGTGTTGGGCTTTGCCTCTGCCGACAGCAGCTCCGCTGCCAAAGGGGAAAGCATTTCCGATACGATTCGGGTGGTTTCCTGCTATGCGGACATCTGCGCCATACGCCACCCGAAGGAAGGCGCCCCAAAGGTGGCATCCCAGTTTTCCGGGATCCCGGTGATCAATGCCGGAGACGGCGGACACCAGCATCCCACCCAGACACTGACCGACCTGCTGACCATTCGGTCTCTGAAAGGCCGCTTGGGTGATCTGACCATCGGGCTGTGCGGAGACTTGAAGTTCGGCAGGACGGTACACTCTCTCATTAAATCCTTGTCCCGCTATCAGGGCATCCGCTTCGCTCTGATTTCCCCTGACGAGCTGCGTCTGCCGGACTACATCCGCAAAGAAGTGCTGGACCGGGAGGGGATCCCTTATGAGGAGGTCAGCGATCTGGAGGACGTCATGGGCAAGCTGGATATTTTGTACATGACCCGGGTGCAGCGGGAACGGTTCTTTAACGAAGAGGATTATGTGCGCTTGAAAGACTGTTACATCCTGACCAGTAAAAAGATGGCGGCGGCAAAGCCCGATATGGCAGTCTTACATCCTCTGCCCCGGGTAAATGAGATCGCCACCGAGGTGGACAGCGATCCCCGGGCGGCCTATTTCAAACAGGCCCAATACGGGGTTTACGTTAGAATGGCGCTGATCGCCACCTTATTAAATCTTGCTGGGAGGGAACCGGAATGCTGAATATCGACAGCTTAGACTCTGGCATTGTGATCGACCACATCAAAGCGGGCTCCAGCATGGAGATTTACCGTTATCTCCGCCTGGATCAGCTGGATTGCTGCGTGGCCATCATCAAAAACGCCAAAAGCAATAAATACGGAAAAAAGGACATTATCAAAATTGAGGGCATCACCGAGATCAACACGGATATTTTAGGCTTTATCGACCATAATATCACGGTGAACGTCATCAAGGATGGAGTCATTGCGGAGAAAAAGGCCATCGGCCTGCCCAATGAGATCCATAATGTGATCAAATGCAAAAATCCCAGATGCATTACGTCAGTGGAGGAGGGCATCGAGCAGGTGTTCCGCCTCAGTGACCGGGAACGGTATTTGTACCGCTGTATTTACTGCGAGCAGGAATTTAAGCGCTGATTTGGTCTGCGAACAAAGAGTGCGAATAAGGATGTGAGCCTGTCGGGGCTTGCATCCTTTCTTTTTTCGACAGAATAGGGAAAGGCTTCCGGGGTATCATACCAAATAAGGAGGCGCTTACCATATGAATCAGGAACCAAGAAGATATACCAGAGCCGACTACCGCAGGGCGGTACGGCGCCGCAGAATAAAAGCACGGGTGGGAATTGTCAGCGCGGCGGCCGCCGTGCTGCTGCTGGTGATCGGCGCGGGCGTTTTGATTGTCAACCGCCTGCTTCCGGGCATTACCGTCAATACGGCGGGAAAGCCGGAAAGTGCCCAGACGTCGGCTGTTCAGGAGCCGGGCGGGAAGAGCAGCGGAGAAGGCGGCGGATCTCCCAAAACCGGCGGAACGGATTTTACTCAGTGGAACCAGGAATGCCCCTGGAATTTAATCGTTGTGAATGTTGACAATCCCGTTCCCACGGGTTACGATGTAATTACGGAAAAATACGACGGAACCATGGAGGTGGATTCCAGGATCATGGAGCCGCTGTGCGATATGATCCGGGCAGCCCGGGCGGATGGAGTGTCCCTGTGGATTTCCTCCGGTTACCGGTCTAACCAGCTCCAGCGCCGGCTTTATGAGGATGAAACCGCCAGCTATCTGGAAAAAGGCTATCCCCGGGATAACGCGGAATCGATGGCCGCCAACGCGGTGGCGGTGCCGGGAACCAGCGAGCATGAGACGGGCCTTTCCGTGGATCTGAACGAGGTTTCCGACGACTTCAAATACACCGAGGCCTACCGTTGGCTGAGCGAAAACGCTGAGGATTACGGCTTTGTGCAGCGGTACCCTGAGGATAAACAGGAGATCACAGGGATCATCACCGAGCCGTGGCACTACCGGTATGTAGGACAAGCCGCAGCCAAAGCCATGAACGCCAAAGGCCTGTGCCTGGAGGAATACGCGGCGGGGCTGATGGATGGCTCCCTAGAGATGCCGCGGTCAGAATAAACTGAGAACGAGCTGGAACGAAAAAGCGGGAGCGGAGCAGGAAAAGAGGAGAAAAGCTATGCCGAAAATTCTGATCGTTGAGGACGACCAGACCATATCTAAGCTGATCGCCGCCAGCCTGAGCATTTCAGGGTATGAAAGCGTACCCTGTTTTGACGGGAACGAGGCGGTACATATGGTGAGAAACGAGGAGTTCGACCTGATTTTATTGGATATCATGCTGCCAGGGCTGGATGGCTTTCAGGTGATGGAAAAAATTCGGGAAACGGGAACGCCGGTAATTTTTTTAACTGCCATGGGAGACGTTTCCGACCGGGTCAAGGGCTTGAAGTCAGGAGCGGAGGATTATATCGTAAAGCCCTTTGAGCCCTTGGAGCTGCTGGCAAGGATTGAGATCGTGCTGCGCCGGTTCAACCGGGAACAGAAGAATTTGAGCTTTCGGGACATTACCGTCAATATGGAGGAGCGGAGCGTCCGCCGGGGAAGCGAAATCATCGATTTGACCCCGAAGGAATACGATCTTCTGGTGCTGTTTTTAAAGCACCAGAACGTGGCGCTAAGCCGGGATAAAATCCTGATGGATGTCTGGGAGTGCTCGGCGAATATCGAAACCAGGACAGTGGACAACCATGTCCAGCGCCTGCGGAAAAAGCTGGGGCTGGAGGACTGCCTGAAAACGGTTTTTAAAGTGGGCTACCGTTTGGAAAACGACCTCTAAGGCTTGCGGCCGAAAACTGGGAAGGGGGATTCTATGCGCTTTTGGCAGAAAATATTCCTGATTTCCCTGGCGGTGCTTACCGTTGCGGTGAATACCATCGCCTATCTGCTGATCGGAAACAACCATCAGCTGAATAAGGAAAAAGAAATTAAATCCAGCGTGGATGAATACAGTATTGTGGTTTCATCCTTCCAGACTAATGTGCTTTACGAGCGCTATCGGTCCAGCGAGGCGGAACTGGACGATACCCAGATCACCCAGATTGCCCGGGAGTTTTCCTACCTGTTCACTCTGGATAATTTGTACATACAGCTCAACAAGGGCGAGGAACGGGTATTCTCTAACTTTACCCGGGATCTGCCGGACAATCTATACGAGAATGTGAATCAGCTCAGCGAGGGCGACGCCCGTGTGCTGATCCGCCGGGATGACGACAGCCGGGTTTACCTTTACATCACCTCGCCGGTGACGATTCAGAGCAGTAATTATTTTTTTACTACTATTAAGGATATTACCAATATTTACGATGTGAAAAATGATCAGCTCCGTTTCTTCAGCGTGCTGGGGCCTATTGTTTCCGTGGTAGTGGCGTTTATCATGCTGATTCTCTCAAAGCTGCTGACCAGCCGGATCAACCGGCTGCGGAAGTCCACCATGAAGGTGGCCAACGGAGAATATAACGCCATAGAAATTAAGTCTAAGGATGAAATCGGGGAACTGACCGCCGACTTCAACACCATGACCGAGGCGGTTAAGCAGAAGGTGGAAAAGCTGGAGGATATCGCCAGCGAGAGGAAGGTCTTTATCGATAATATGACCCATGAGATGAAAACGCCTTTAACCTCTATCATCGGTTTTTCCGACTTGCTGCGAAGCGCCCGCCTGGATGACGAAACGGTTCATGATTACGCGGAGAGCATTTATAAAGAGGGGAAATACCTTAAATCCATCTCATCGAAGCTGATGGATCTGATTTTGCTGCGCCAAAAGCCGGAAATGACGGAAATCGACGTTCCCCGCCTGGTGGAGGAAATCGACGAAAGCGTGCGCCCCATCGCTTCCAGCAGGCAGGTGGCGTTTTCCGCCGCCTCGGTGGAGGCGAAGCTGGTGTGCGACCGGGAGCTGATTAAATCCCTGCTGTACAACCTGATCGACAACGCGGTAAAGGCGTCCCAGCCAGGAACGTGCGTGACGCTTAACGCCTATTTTACCCAGGACGGCGTCATGGAGTTTTCCGTAGCCGACCAGGGCAGCGGTATTCCCAAGGAAGAGCTGGATAAAATTTTCGAGCCCTTTTACCGGGTGGACAAGGCCCGGTCCAGGAAATACGGCGGAGCTGGACTGGGACTGGCCTTGTGTATGGAAATTGCTCATGCTCACGCCGCGACTCTGGAAATCGAAAGCGAGGTCGGCAGGGGAACGGTGATCCGCCTGCGCTTTGACGGAAAAGGAAAGGGGTCGGTGCTGTGAGATTTGATAAAAATACCGGGAAAACCATAGCGTTCGCCTGTGTGATTTTATTCGCCGGCATCCTGTTTTCCACCTGGGTTCTGCCCGCTGCCACAGAGGATAAAAGCGAACAGGCGGTCGTAATGCCGGTGACGCTGAATAACCCGCAGAAAATTATCGAAAGCCCCGCGATGAAAGCGGATCCGCAAAAGCTGTACCCGGCGGCCTACAGCCTCCGGGAACCGCTGAATACCAGTCAGATTGACGAAACGGTGGTTCAGGCAAGGAATCTGTTTTTGAAGAACGTCAGCGAGGATGTGGAATACCTGTTCAACCTGAAGATAGACAGCGTGATTATGGAGAAATACGCTGAGGCCTGGAGACTGACGCCGGGAAAGGTAACGGTGCCTTCCGAGCCGGTATGGGAGCCTGATGACGCTCAAAGCGGCGGCGTGTCGCCTCAAACCGGCAGCGGGCCGGAAGGAACCTTATCAGAGCCAGGCGCTGAGGATCCTGAGAGCGGAAGCACAGGAACCAGCGAGGAGCCTCAGGACAGCTCTTTAGAGCCTTCTGATGAGGAAAAAGAGCTGGAGGCAAAGCTTCAGCAGGAGGAATACGAAAGACAGCAGGAGGAGTATCAAAAGCGTCTCCGGGAGTATGAACAGTATCTTTATGAGGAGGAAAAGGGCGACGCCTTTTCGCTGGATATCCTATTTACCGACGCCAAATCCACTACCTGGCGCATTACCGCCTGCGGTTATGCGGATGAGATCATCGCGCTGCACTGTGTCAAGGAGGATATCGAGGTGACGCCGGTCAGTATTTTTCAGGAAAGGAGCCTGGATTTAGCGGATACTGTTACGGCGAAAATGGACAGCGCGGTTTCTCTGTTTTATTCCAGAATAGGCTCGATAAGAGATGTGAATGATATCTATGAGAATGGGTATTATTGGAATTATATGGAGCTGTGCTTAGAGTCGCCCTCCTCAGAGCTCTACTGGAATATTTATGGATGGACGCCGGACCGGGTTCTGATCGCCGGATTCCGCGCGGAAACGAATACTCCGGTTTGCTATGGCCTGGTTCCTTGGTCAGAGAGCCTTTCTGACCTTTTGCTTGGATACGGCTATGATCCGGAGGTGTTCAGCGGCGCGGGCGGCTACGGATATTGAGTTTTTTTACGGAAAGCCTTTCCACCTATGGGAAAATTTGATATAATAATTCATTATGGAAGAATAAAGGGGAAATGAACATGGAAGTCAGAACACGGTATGCGCCGAGTCCTACCGGGTTTATGCATGTGGGTAATCTGAGAACGGCGCTTTATGAATATTTGATCGCCAAATCCCAGGGCGGGAAATTCATTCTGCGGATCGAGGACACCGACCAGGAGCGGCTGGTGGATGGCGCTGTGGAGGTAATCTACCGCACGCTGGATATGGTAGGTCTGAAGCATGACGAGGGCCCGGATGTGGGCGGTGAATACGGCCCGTATGTACAGAGCCAGCGAAAGGATATGTACAAGCCCTATGCGGAACAGCTGGTGAAAGAGGGCAAGGCTTATTACTGCTTCTGTACCAAAGAGAGGCTGGACGCCCTCCACCAGGAGCAGGGCGTCGGCGGCGGTTACGACCGCCACTGCCGGGATCTGCCTCAGGAAGAGGTAGACAGGCTTCTGGCTCAGGGAGTCCCCTATGTTATTCGTCAGAAAATGCCGCTGGAGGGCTCTACCACCTTCCAGGACGCGGTTTACGGAGAGATCACGGTGGAAAATAAGGAGCTGGAGGATCAGATTCTGCTGAAGGCCGACGGCTATCCGACCTATAACTTTGCCAACGTTATCGACGATCACAGTATGCATATCACCCATGTGGTGAGGGGATGTGAATATCTGTCCTCTGCGCCGAAATACAACCTTTTGTATGAGGCGTTCGGCTGGGAGGTTCCCACTTATGTGCATTTGCCGCTGATTATGGGGAAAAATGAGGATGGCAGCGTTTCCAAGCTTTCCAAGCGCCACGGCGCCACCAGCTTTGAAGACCTGATGGCGGACGGCTATCTGCCGGAGGCCGTCACCAACTATATCGCCCTGCTGGGCTGGTGTCCTAAGGATAATCAGGAAATGTTCACCCTGGAAGGCCTGGCGGAGAGCTTCTCCATCGACGGCATCAGCAAATCGCCGGCGGTGTTCGACTATGATAAGCTGACCTGGTTTAACGGGGAGTATATCCGCAGGAAATCCCCGGAGGAATTTTTACAGCTGGCGAAGCCTTATTTCCGGCAGGCGTTCCCGGATACGGAGGCCCCTTATCCCAAGCTGGTGGAAATTCTTCAGCCCCGGGTTACCAGGCTGACGCAGATTCCTGAGATGATCGGCTTTTTCCAAAAGCTTCCCGGCTACGAAAAGGAGCTGTTTATCAATAAAAAAAGCAAGACCAACCTGGAAAATTCCAAGGAGGTTTTAGAGGATACCATCGCGTTGCTGGAAGCTCTGCCTAATTGGAATCATGATGGGATCCACGATTGCCTGATTCAGTACGCCCAGGAGAAAGGCCTGAAAAACGGCACCGTTATGTGGCCGGTGAGAATCGCGGCCGCCGGGCAATTGGTCACGCCGGGGGGCGCGATTGAAATTTTAGAAATCCTGGGCCGTGAGGAAAGCCTGCGGCGCCTGCGCCTGGGCCTTGCCAAACTATAAGAAGGGAGTATGCTTCATGCCGGAAATTGTAAAGCCAGCGGAAGGGGAAGAAACCCCATCGAATTTTATACAGGACTATATTGTGGAGGATTTGAAGGCGGGAGGACAATTTGAGGGAAAGCAGGTTCACACCCGTTTTCCTCCGGAGCCTAACGGCTATCTGCACATCGGCCACGCCAAGGCTGTCTGCATCGACTTTGGCACGGCGGAAAAGTTTGGCGGAATCTGCAATCTGCGAATGGACGACACCAATCCTACCAAGGAAGACGTGGAGTACGTGGACGCTATAAAGGAGGATATCCATTGGCTGGGGTTTGACTGGGACGACCGGTTTTACTATGCCTCCGAGTACTTTGAGAAAATGTACGAGTTTGCCTGCTGCCTGATTGAAAAAGGGCTGGCCTATGTGTGCGAGCTGACTCCCGAACAGATGCGGGAAAACCGGGGAGATTTGACCCATCCGGCGGTAAGCCCTTATCGGGACCGCCCTAAGGAGGAAAGCCTGGAGCTGTTCCGCAGAATGAGAGCCGGGGAGTTCGAGGATGGAAAAATGACGCTGCGGGCTAAAATCGATTTGGCCTCCGGCAATTTCAATATGCGCGACCCGGTTATCTACCGGATCAACCGGGCCAGGCACCACCGCACCGGAGATACCTGGTGCATTTATCCTATGTATGATTTCGCCCATCCTATCGAGGATATGCTGGAGGGAATCACCCATTCCCTATGTTCCCTGGAGTTTGAGGACCATCGGCCTTTGTACGACTGGGTGGTTGATAATGTGGACGGCCCCTGTAAGCCGCGGCAGATCGAATTCGCCAGATTGGGCATTGACCATACGGTGATGAGCAAAAGAAAACTGCGGGCTTTGGTGGAAAACGGTCACGTATCCGGCTGGGATGATCCCAGAATGCCCACCCTGGGCGGCTTGAGAAGAAGAGGGTATACCCCGGCCTCCATCCGAAATTTCTGCGATAGAATCGGTGTTTCTAAGGTGAATTCCACGGTGGACTACGGCTTTTTGGAGCACTGCCTGCGGGAGGACTTGAATCTGAACGCCCAGCGCACTATGGCGGTGCTGCGGCCGATTAAGCTGATCCTGACCAATTATCCGGAAAATAAAACCGAGACGTTTGAGGTAGAGAATAACCCCAACCGCCCGGAGGACGGCACCCGCACGGTGACCTTCTCCAGAGAGCTTTACATCGAGGCCGATGATTTTATGGAAGAACCCGTGAAGGGCTATTTCCGGCTGTTCCCCGGCAACGAGGTGCGGCTGAAGACCACCTATATCGTCCGCTGCACCGGCTGCAAAAAGGATGACGACGGCAACGTGGTGGAGGTATACGCGGAATACGACCCTGAGACCAGGGGAGGCAATACTCCCGACGGCAGAAAAATTAAGGGGACCATCCACTGGGCCGATGCGAAAACTGCTTTGGACGCCGAGGTCCGCTTGTACGATAACCTGTTTTTGGATCCGGAGCCCGAGGCCGGTGACAAGGACTTTTTGACCCTGTTAAATCCCAATTCCCTGGAGATTCTCACCGGCTGCAAGGTGGAGCGGGGCTTACAGGACGCGCAGGCGCCCCGGTCGTTCCAGTTTATGCGTTTAGGGTATTTCTGTCTTGATAATAAGGACAGCAAGCCGGGAAGGCTGGTGTTCAACCGTTCCGTATCTCTGAAGGACAGCTTTAAGCCAAAGAAAAAATAACGAAATAGGGAAAGGTCGGGGATTACAGAAGATCTGTAATCCCCGACCTTTTTGATGTTCGCTGGAAACAAACCGCCGGGTAGAAAGGCGCGGTTTCCCAGCTGCCGGCCTTCAATGCAATGGAGAAATCAATTTTTCCCGTTGTGCTTCGGGCTTGCTGTTTGAGTTGGATGACATGAAAAAGACCGGAGCAAATCAAATAAGCTCCGGCCTTTTTCACGGAATTTTATTGAGCGTTCCGAGAGCGATTGAAGGCAAAATTATTTTCTATAAGCCTGTGCGGCAGGAAAAATTAAAAAGACAACGGTTCAGAGACGCTCGAAAGCCGTCATACCGGCATCATTTGAGCGCCGGACAAGGCAAAATACAGTACGACCACTATGCCCAGTACAATCCGGTACCAGCCGAAGGCCTTGAAATCGTGCTTTTTGATAAAGCCCATCAGGAACCGGATGGCCAGCATGGAAACGATAAAGGAAATCACCATGCCTACCAGCAGAATACCCAGCTCAGGCCCCGAGAAGCCGCCGCCCTCCACCAGAAAGATCAGAATTTTTACGCCGCTGGCGCCCAGCATCGCCGGAATCGCCAGGAAAAAGGAAAACTCAGCGGCTACAAAACGGGAGCAGCCAAGGAAGACGGCGCCGAGGATAGTAGCGCCAGACCGGGAGGTGCCGGGAATCAGCGCCAGCATTTGGCATACGCCGATCAGCAAAGCCATCTGGTAGGTCAATTCAGAAAACTTTTTTACCTTGGGCTGTTTGTTCCGGCTTTCCAGAATCAGGAACAGAACGCCGTAAAGAATCAGCGTGGCGGCAATGACATAGGGAGTGGAAAGGACGCTGTCAATGACGTCGTTGAACAAAATTCCAATGATGCCGGCGGGAACGCTGGCCACAAGCACCTTTCCCCACAGGGAAAAGGTGTTTTTCTTTTCCCGCTCTGTTTTCTTAGGAGAAAAAGGGTTCAGCTTATGAAAATAAAGCACCACAACCGCTAAAATAGAACCAAACTGGATCAGCACCTTGAACATATCAAAGAATTCCTGATTCCGGGCCGGATCCGCCGCTACCGTCAGCGGGGTAAATTGGTTCAGCAGAATCAGGTGCCCGGTGCTGCTGATGGGAAGCCATTCGGTAATTCCCTGCACGATGCCGAATAAAACGGATTTTAAATATTCTAGAATTATTTCCATGCCGTCATCTCCTTGTTTTGGGTATGCCCTTTTATCCTATGAGCCGCCGGACAAAAACATGTTTTTCCTTTCGTCTTTTAGAGAAGAGAACAGATTTTTACGGAAAGGCCTGCCGCGCTCCTGTTCGTAAGCTGTTTCTCTGTCCGGCAGGGGGCCTTTTTCGAGTGCCGGAATCCGGCCGAGAAAAACACGTCAGGGTCAATGCTCAGCTTGACGCAGCTGATCCTATCGATTTCTGCGGCAACGCGGAACCTGTTTAGAGCAGAAATGCCGCAGGATACGATATCCTTTTGTTCGGCGGCCTTAGAAGGGCCAAAGCCTGCGAAAGAGCCTTCCGGGAATTTTATTCGGCACAGCACCGCTGAAGCGGGGCGGCCTTGCCTGCGCAGTATTCGGAAGGCTAGGCGGTTGTTTATTTCACAGACGGGATTTTTACATCCACGTCTACGTCGGCGTCATAATCCACACCGTCAATCCCAAAGCCGAAAAGCTGGTAAAAATCCTTCCAATAACCGTCTAGGTCGGCGTATTGCTTTAGATTTTCATCCGTAACCTGATTCCAAAGCGAATCGACGGCGCTTTGAACCCTGGAATCCATTTCCCAGTCGTCCATACGAATGCGGTTCTCCTCATCCACAGGAATCGGAGAGGCGAACAGCTTTTTCCGAAGCAAACGGTCCATTTGCTCGATACAGCCCTCATGGGTTCCTTGTTCCTTCATCACATGGAACAGAATGGAGATATACAGCGGCACCACGGGAATGGCGGCGCTGGCCTGAGTGACCAGGGCCTTATTCACCGAAATGAAAGCCTTGCCGCCGATGGCCGACAATTGCTCGGTAATGCGGAGGGCGGTTTCCTGCAAATCCTTTTTGGCTTGTCCGATGGAACCGTTTTTATAAATAGCGTGGGTTACCTCAGGCCCGATATAGGAATAAGCCACTGTGGCAAAGCTTTGTGCGAGAAGTCCCTTTTCTTTCAAGAGGTCGATCCAAAGCTGCCAGTCCTCTCCGCCCATCACCTTGACGGTTGCGGCGACCTCCTCGCCGCTGGCAGGCTCGATGGAAACCTCTTTAATCTGATTGGTGCTCAGGTCGATGCTCCGGCTTTTAAAAGGAGCGCCTACCGGTTTTAAAACAGAGGAGTAGGTGCGTCCTTCTGCGTCTGTGCGGCGGGGAGCGGCCACACTGTAAACCAGCAGGTCGATTTGTCCCAGATCCTTTTGAATGAGTTCAGCCGCTTGTTCTTTCATTTCCTGGGAAAAAGCGTCGCCAATCAACGTCTTTGCGTAAAGGCCATCCTCCAGGGCATAGGTTTCAAAGGCCGCGTTATTATACCATCCGGGAGTACCGGTGCGCTTTCCGGAAGCGGGATGGTCATAGGACACACCGATGGTTTTCGCGCCGCAGCCGAATGCGGCCGCGATCCGCGTGGCCAGCCCAAAGCCGGTGGAACAGCCTACCACCAATACGTTTTTACATCCGGTCATAGCGCCTTGGGCTTTCACATAGGCGATTTGATCCGCGACATGGCGCGCGCAGCCGACAGGATGGGCGGTGGTGCAGATAAATCCTCTGGTTTTTGGTTTTACAATCATGAAAAAGCCTCCTAATTGTCTTCTATGGCGGTAAAGCCAGGAAATTTCCATGGAATAAAATAGCAGTACAATTATTTTATTATAGCATAGCCGGGAAAGAAAGGGCAAGCTTTCCGGAAAAGTTTCGAGACGCTCAGCGGTCATAACAAAGGAATATCGTCCATATAACTAGTACCAGATTAGGGGGGATGCCTATGATCATTGCGCTGGTGGGAAACCCAAACTGCGGCAAAACCACGCTGTTTAACGCGCTTACCGGCAGCACTCAATATGTGGGTAACTGGCCGGGTGTGACGGTGGAAAAAAAGCTGGGGGTACTCCGGGGAAACCCAAGGGTAACCGTGGCGGACCTTCCGGGGATTTATTCCTTGGAGGCAGCCAGTCCTGATGAGAAGGCAGCCCGCGCGTTTTTAGAAAAAGAGTGTCCGGATGTAATTTTAAATATCATAGACGCCACCAACCTGGAGCGAAACCTATATTTGACCACACAGCTGCTGGAGCTGGGTATACCTCTCGTGCTGGCCTTGAACGTGATGGATATGGTGGAGAAAAAAGGGGACCGGATCGATATCCCGCGCCTTTCCAAAGAGCTCGGCTGTCCGGTGGTTCCGATGGCTGCTTCCAAGGGAAAGGGAGTCCGGGAGGCGGCGGAGACCGCTGTAAGCTTAGGACTGCGGCGGGAGAGAACCCTTGCCGGCTGTCCAAAAGGCAAAACGCCTGGAGGCAAAGAAGACGGCCGTCAAGCTGGCGGGGCGGCGTCTCAGCAGGTTCTGAAAGGAAAAGATGCAGACGCTGTTCTTCCTGACGAGGCGGCGGCTTCCATGAGGTACCGAGAGGTTGACCGATTAGTGGCTTTGACGGTACGAAGAAACCATAAAGCGCGGAATACTACCAGGCAAATCGACAGGATTTTGATGAACCGTCTTTTAGGGTTTCCTATTTTTGCGGCTCTTATGTGGGCAGTATATATGGTTTCCGTCAATCTGGTGGGGAGAACAGTGACCGGCTGGCTTCAAGAAAAGCTCTTTCAAGACCTGATTGGCGGGAGTCTTTTGGATCTGCTGGAAGCTATGGGTACGGCCCAATGGCTGCAAAGCCTGTTGACAGACGGCCTGCTGAGGGGAGTAGGGGCTGTGCTCAGCTTTCTGCCGCAAATTGCCGTGCTGTTCCTGATCCTCTCTTTGCTGGAGGACTGCGGATATATGGCCCGGGTAGCTTTCCTGATGGACCGGCTGCTGAAGCGGCTTGGACTTTCCGGAAAATCTTTTATCCCATTTTTAGTAGGCACAGGGTGCTCTGTTCCCGCGATTATGGCCAGCCGGACGATAGAGGATCAAACCAGCCGGCGCCTGACTATTTTTTTAACGCCGTTCATCCCTTGCAGCGCCAAGCTTCCCCTATTTGCTTTGCTGGGGGGCGCTTTTTTTCCAGACAAAACCTGGGTAGCACCCTCTATGTACTTTGTTGGGATGGGCGCGGCAATTTTTGCCGGGCTGTTATTAAAAAAATGGAAGCCGTTTCACAGGGAAGCCTCCGGGTTCGTCATGGAGCTTCCGGACTATCGCTTGCCGAACTTGAAAAGCGTGGGAAGAAGGGTATGGGAACGGATAAAAGCGTTTGTGGTAAAGGCTGGCACTATTATCTTTATCGGCTGCGGTATTTTATGGTTTTTACAGAGGTTTGACCGGACGCTTGCCGTCAGCCAGCCATCTGAAAGCATTTTAGCCGATTTGGGCAGGTGCCTAGCGCCGTTATTTACTCCCTTAGGCTTCGGCAGGTGGGAAGCGGCGGTGGCCGCCTTATCCGGCGCCTTAGCGAAAGAAAATATTGTGGCGGCCCTGGAAATTCTGCTGCCCCGGACTGGAGCTCCGGTAGCGGACGGCGCGGCGGCCTGGGGGCTTTCCTCCGTATTTACCCCGCTGAGCGCTTACAGCTTTATGCTGTTCAACCTGCTGGCGGCTCCCTGCATTGGTGCGGTCAGTGCCATGAGAAAGGAGCTGGGCTCCTGGAAATGGACACTGGCTGCGGTGGGCTTCCAAACAGGTACCGCATATCTTGTAGCAATGCTGGTGTATCAAACGGGCTTGGCCCTGTTCTATGGTGGCAGCCTCTTATTTACCGTTGCTATTTGGGGGCTGACCGGCCTGATTTTATGGCAGCTGACCTGCTTACAGGGAAAAAACCAACCGAGGAAAAAATCAAGAACCGCGGCCTGATTCTCCTGGCGGAATCATAGGCAGCGGTTCTTCTTTTATAATGTTCAGCTATTTTCGGAACGCAAAAGCGCCGCAGTATTGCAAAAATAACTGCTCTCCCAGGAGCACCGAGGAAAGCAGGAGCAGGCATATCGCTGATTGGCTTATAGCGCCTAAGGCTTTGCCTCAGCCGCCGATGCGGCAAAGCCCCAAGGCAGCTGCCTGCGGCGTCCGCTGAGGGAGGCAAAAAGCGGAACAAAGCACAAGATCCTTTACCAGCTTCTGCATGTCTGCGGGAAACGGCTCACAAAAAGGCGGTTTGCCGGAGCTTCGGCAGCGGCCGCGCCGTACCGGCCGGCGGCGCGGCAAGGAAATAAGCACTTATAGAACCTCTACCTGAAAGCCCGCCATTACATCCAGCGCTTTTTGATTCAGGCCGGGATCATTGCTTGCCGTACAGTGGGAATCGACCACAATAGCGGCCTCCGGTAAAGCGGCCCTGGCCAAAACCGCGTTGGAAATTACACAAATATTGGATACCACGCCGCAAAGCTCGATGGACTCGTAGGGATGGCTTTTTAAATATTCCCCGAGCTCTAGAGAGCCGAAGGTCGGTTTTTCAAATACTGCCGCGGCCTTGGAAAGATAGGAGGCAGCCTTGCCGTAGACCTTCCAGCCATCGCTTCCTTTCAGACAGTGGGGAACCGGCAGCTTTTTCCCCTCCTGCGTGGAACTGTAATCCTGCCCATGAGTGTCTAGAGTAAAGATAATGTCGTCCCCGTTTTTAAGATAGCTCTCAATTTTACGGCAGATCGGGTCCTCCAAAGAAACTGCCTGCTCAAACCCTAAGCTGCCGCTGACGAAATCATTTTGATAGTCGATCACCAAAAGTAGCTTTTTCATGATTACCACCTGTCCCTTTTGTTGTTGGCATCATCATACCACATAAATTGAAACTTTGGTAGCGGTTAAAGCTGTTTTTTATATTATAAATTAACAATAGTTATTAATATATAAATTTTTTTATTACTAATTTT